>Ga0116227_10010957_pt1 | contig 15508 bp, 15 predicted proteins | sample S1TSphgellanicum_FD_89693 | JGI IMG/M metagenome (GOLD analysis project Ga0116227, IMG submission 89693) | Host-associated microbial communities from peat moss isolated from Minnesota, USA - S1T2_Fb - Sphagnum magellanicum MG | ecosystem: Host-associated > Plants > Peat moss > Unclassified... | reverse complement strand
TCCCGCACGAATTCCTCGCGCAGATCCTCGATGAAGATGTTTTCCGGCTTTATGCCCAGCAGCAGGGCCTTTTCCCGCGCCGGCCCCAGCTCCTCACCCTGGCCCAGATCGGCGGTGAAAGTGACCACCTCGCAGCCGTAGGTCTGCTGAAGCCATTTCAGGATGATGGAGGTGTCGAGGCCGCCGGAATAGGCGAGGACAACTTTCTTGATGGACGGTGAGGCGGTCACAACAATATCCTAGCAGGAGATGAGCGCGCGCTTTATGGGCGCCGCCGCCTTGGGGCAAGAGGGCGGCTGAACGGCCGCGTCAAGCCTCGCCGCCGGCCGGACCCCAAAACACCGCCCAGGCCGCGAAGTCCTTGCTGAAATCCTCGAAGCGATGCGTGGCGCCGGCTTCAACGAAAATGACATCGCCCGGTCCGAACGCCCCAACCTTGTCACCCTTGCGAAACCGACCTCGCCCGCTTTGGACGATATAGAGTTCATCCTGAGTGTGTGGCGTCTGCTCGTCCGTTCCCAGGGGCGCATAGAGAAGAACCCGCATGGACCCATGGCGTAGGCCCACGAACGCCCGGCCGGCGGCGGCCTCCATGCCTTCGCGCATGTCGCTGAAGCGGATCAGCGTATGTTCCAGGCTAAGCGGCGCCGGCGCCATAGCTAGACCGTGACCTGCGTTCCCAGCTCCACCACGCGGCCGGGGGGAATCTTGAAGAAATCGATGGGGCTGGCGGCGTTCTTCATCAGGAAGATGAACAGGTGATCCTGCCACATGGGCATGCCAGAGCGCGCGTCGGGCACCAAGGATCGCCGACCCAGGAAGAAGCTCGTGGACATAATGTCGAACTTCAGACCCAGCTTTTTGCACCTGGCCAAGGTCTTGGGAACATTCGGGCTCTCCATAAATCCGTAGCGAAGCGTCACGCGGCGGAAGTCCGTCCCGATCGCCTCGATCCGCACCCGGTCCTCCTCACTCACGCGCGGGGTTTCGGCGGTCTCGATAGTGAGCAGCACGTTTCGCTCATGCAGAACCTTGTTGTGCGCGAGATTGTGCATCAGGGCGACCGGCGCGAGATCTGGATTGGCCGTGAGAAACATAGCCGTGCCGGGCGCCCGGTGCGGCGGCTTGTGCGCCAGCATCTGGATCAGTTCGCCGATGGGAGGGCTGTCCAGGCGCGTCTTCTCGGTGAGAATGCGCACGCCGCGCGACCAGGTCCACATCACCACAACCAGTCCCGCGCCGAAGGCGAGTGGCAGCCATGCGCCGTCGGCGATCTTCAGCAAGTTGGAAGACAGGAACACAATATCCACGAAAGAGATCGGCACGAGGAGCGCCAGCACCTGAGCCCACCGCCATTTCCACAGCCGTCGCGCCACCACATAGAGCACCACCGTGCTGAGGAGCATGGTGCCGGTCACCGCCACGCCATAGGCGGAAGCCAGACGGTGGGAACTCTGGAAGATCACCAGCAAAACCAACACGCCGACAATCATCATGCCGTTCACGGCGGGAACGAAGATTTGACCGGCCTGAGTGGCCGAGGTGCGGCGGATTTCAATGCGGGGGAGAAGGCCGAGCTGCACAGCTTGGCGCGTCATGGAGAAGGCGCCCGTGATCACCGCCTGGCTGGCGACGACCGCCGCCACCGTCGCCAGGATCAGCACCGGCCAATAGGCGAAATGCGGCACCATGTCGAAGAATGGGCTGAAGCGCGCGCCAGGGTGCTTCAGGACAAAGGCGCCTTGGCCCAGATAATTCAGCGCCAGACAGGGGAAGACGAGGCTTAGCCAAGCCGCCCGGATCGGTCGTTTGCCGAATTGCCCCATATCTGCATAGAGCGCCTCGGCGCCCGTGACCGCCAGGAACACGCTGCCCAGGATGACAAAGCCGACGAAGCCGTTTCGCACCAGAAAGTGGATCGCCCAATACGGACTGATCGCCCGCAGCACCGAAAGATCATCGGTCAGATGGAGGATTCCCAAGGCCGCCAGGGTCAAGAACCAAAGGGTCATCACGGGCCCGAAAAGCGCGGCGACCCGGTGAGTGCCCCGGGCCTGGCCCAGGAAGAGGACGATAAGGATCACGCCAGCAACCGGAAGAACCAGCGGGGTGAGAATATCACCCAGGCGCGGCGCGACCTTCAATCCTTCAACCGCCGACAACACGGAAAATGCGGGCGTGATGACCCCGTCGGCGTAAAACAAGGATACTCCAAGAATTCCCAGACCAAAGAGAATCACCGAGGGTCGGCCGAGGGCTCTTTGCGCCAGGCTCATCAAGGCCACCGGCCCGCCTTCGCCGCCGTTGTCCGCGCGCATCAGCACAAGAATGTATTTGATCGTGACGATGAGGGTCAGGGCCCAGAGTATCAGGGAGACCACACCCAGGACGGCCATATGAGGCGGTCCAATGGGTCTAGCATGAGCGAGCGCCTCGCGCAGGGCGTAGAGCGGGCTGGTGCCGATGTCGCCGAAGACGACGCCTACGGCGCCCAGCATCAGTCCCGCGAAGCCGCGGCGGCGACCCCGCCGGGGGCGCACAGCGGCTGCCGCCACACGGGCGCAGGGGTCTGGGGTCAGATCCGTCGACGCGACCTGTCCGGTCACGGCCGGCGCCGCCGAAGCAGACGCGTCCAAATCATATCCTCCAGCCCGCCGGAGCGGGAATCCGCGAAAACATATTGGCCGCTACGCTAGCCCAGGCGATGGGCGCGCGCCGTACACCCGATCCTGTCGCCATTCAATCGCCATGAATCCGCCCTTGGCAACGCCGGAATGAAAATAGGGCCGTCCAAGGTCTTTGAATGCTCCGAGACGGCGCTTAGTTTCATCGAGAAGGCCGCTTGGCGAGCCAGGGGAGCCCACACCGCCATGACCGCCCGCCTTGCACTTGTGACCGGCGCCTCGGCCGGAATCGGCGCCGCCTTCGCGGAGGTTTTCGCCGCCCACGGCTATGATCTCGCCCTTACAGCCCGTCGGAGGGATCGCCTGACGGCCCTCGCCGAGCGCCTGAGCCTGCGGCATGGCGTTCAGAGCCTCATCATCCCCGCGGATCTGGCCGATCCTTCAGCCCCCGATGCGATCCTGGCTGAGATCGCCGCCCATGGTCGCTCGGTGGACGCTTTGGTGAACAATGCGGGGTATGGAATCGCGGGCGCCTTCAACAGTGTCGCCTGGGAGAGCCACGCGGACTTCCTGCGCGTATTGACGCTGGCGCCGTGCGAACTGGCTCACAAGATCGCCCCCGGCATGTCCGAGCGGCGTTTCGGCCGGATCGTCAATGTCGCCTCGCTGGCCGGATTGATCGCCGGGGCGCCGGGAGCGGCGCTTTATGGCGCGGCCAAGGCTTTCCTCGTCAGGTTCTCTCAGGGGCTGCACCTGGAACTGCGTGGCCAGGGCGTGCATGTGACCGCGCTCTGCCCGGGACTGACCTACAGCGAGTTTCACGACGTCAATAACACGCGTGAAACGGTGGGCGCGCGGACGCCGCCTTGGCTTTGGATAGGGGCCGATGAGGTGGCGGCCTTGGGCTACGAGGCGGTCGAGGCCAACCGACCGATCTGCGTCACGGGCGCGCCCAATCAGGCGATCGCGGCCGCGGCCAAACTCCTACCGGAGGAATGGGGCATGACCCTGATGGCCAGCCAGGCCGGGCGCATCACTAAATGAGTCTTTCGCCGCGCCCTTTTGAGCCGGAGTCTGATAGGGCGTCGCGGTGTCGCGGCGGACCAGGTTCACCGTCGAGCCAGCCAAGCCTGCCAGCATGAACTGCACGGCCATGGCGCAGAGAATAAGGCCGAGCACGCGGATCACCACCGCGGCGCCCACCCGGCCCAGCACCTTGGAAATAATATCGGTGAACCAGAAGGCGGCAACGATCATCAGGGCGATGGCGCCGATGACCCCCACGCCAATGGCGAATCCCGTCGCCCCGAATTTGCGGGCTTCCTCGGCATAGATCACGACGGAAGAAATGGCCCCGGGGCCGATGAGCAGGGGCATGCCAAAGGGGACGATCAGACGCTCGAATTGCATCAGGGCGTCGGCCCTGGTGGAAAGGGCGACGCCGTCCCGTCCAGCGGCCATCGCGGTCTGAACGATATCGCCCCGGGCCATGTCGAGGCCCAGAAGCAGCAACAGAATGCCCCCCGCGATGCGGAAGGCCGGCATGGAGATGCCGAAAAACCGAAGCAGGGCGAGGCCGCTCAAGAAAAAGAACGACAAAAAGGCGAAGGCGAAGATGGCAATATAGACCGCCGTCAATCGGCGTCCAGCGCGTGTCGCGCCGGTGGTGGCGGCCGCGAACAGAGGCACGCTGCCCACCGGATCGATGAGTGCGAACAGGGCGACAAAGAAATTGATGGCGAAATCGGCCAGATCCATGGCCAGGGCTTAGCCGACTTTCGGAAGCGCTAGAAGTCGATCGCGAGGCCCTTGCGCTCCCAATCGCCAAACCGCGTGGGCTCCGGCCCTAGGGCGCCGCCGGTTTCAGCCGGTTCAGGCGCGGGCGCCGCGGCCCTCGCGCGCCGTTCGGCGGCCTCCCGCAGGGCGCGCTCCGCAGGCGGGCTGAGGGTCTTTCCGGGGGCGGCGTTAGGGGGCGAGGCGCTCATCTCGGTTATAGTTTAGGGCGTGCGCGGCGGCTATCAAGGTCTCTCGTCCTTGCCCCTACCCCTTGCCCCGTGGGCGTCAAACAGGGCAGGGACGCTTCCGTGAACACGCAAACGCCGCCGGCCCTTGAGGCGCGCCTCGGGGCGCTGTTTCTGATCGAGGCGGCCCTCGCCCGGCGCGGCGGTCTGGATGAAGCGCTCAGCGCGCCCCGATATCTGGGCCTCTCGGCACAAGATCGTGGCTTTGCCCGGGCCGTGGTGATGGCCGCCTTGCGGCGCCTCGGCCCCATTGACCGCATTTTGGACGGCAAGCTCAAGCGCGAGCCCCCAGCCAAGGTTCGCCAGCTTCTGAGGCTCGGTCTCGCTCAGGCCTTCTGGCTGGACACCCCGGCCTTCGCCGCCGTGGACACGACCGTCGCCCTGGCGCCGGAGGCCCTGCGGGGTCTTGTCAACGCCGTTCTGCGCGGCGCCCTGCGAGACGGTCAGCCGCCCGACGATCCCGCGGCCCTGGCGCCCTCCTGGCTGCTTTCGCGATGGCGCGCGGCCTATGGCGAGGCGGACGCCCAGGCAATGGCGGCTCAGATCGCCCTGGAGCCGTCGACGGATCTGACAGCGCGCGATGACGCAGACGGCGAGCTTGCGGCTCTGCTCGAGGGCGAAACGCTGCCTGGCGGCACAATCCGACTTCGTCGGCGGGGCGATGTGGCGGAATGGCCGGGCTACAGCGAAGGGCGTTGGTGGGTGCAGGACGCCGCCGCCGCCCTGCCTGCTCGGCTGGCGGGTCCGCTGGCCGCCGCGACAGCGCTGGATATGTGCGCCGCGCCGGGGGGCAAGACCTTCCAGCTCGCGTCGGCCGGCGCCAGGGTCACGGCTCTGGACAAGTCGTCTGGGCGTCTGCGTCGACTGGCGACGGGTCTGGCGCGCCTAGGTCTTTCAGCCGAGATGATCGCCGCCGACGCGGCGCAGTGGTCAGACAGCCGAAGCTTCGATGTCGTCCTGCTGGACGCGCCTTGCTCGTCCACCGGCGCCTTCCGCAGACATCCCGATGTGCTTTGGAACGCCAAGCCTGGCGACCTCGCGCCACTGTCGGCCGTTCAAGCGCGGCTGCTTCAGTCGGCGGGCGGGCGCGTGAGACCGGGTGGGCGCCTCATCTATAGTGTCTGCTCCCTGGAGCCGGAGGAGGGCGAAGCGCAGATCCGCCATTTTCTGGCGAGCCATCCGGACTTCACGCTTGACCCCGCCCAGCCCGGCGAGGGCGGCGCTCCGGCGCCCAGTCTCACGGCGGAGGGCTGGCTGCGGGTTCTGCCGCATCATATCGAGGGCGGAATCGACGGCTTCTTCGTGGCGAGGCTCGTCCGCGCGCGTTGATTTGGCGCCCGCGCCGGACTATCCATAAGGGGCCTTGTGTGACTGGCGATGCAGGTGGATTACCACCGGGGAGCGCGAGGGGCGGACCACCGCTGTAAGCCGCGCGCCTGGGCCTTCCTTTCCTTTGCACCTTCAGACGGAGCCCCGCCGTGTCCTCGCCCCAATTTCCGCCTGCCCCCGATCACGTTCGCCCGCGACGCGCCTTGATTTCCGTGTCGGATAAGACCGGCCTGATCGCCGCCGGGGAGGCCTTGGCGGCCCTCGGGGTCGAGATCGTCTCCACCGGCGGTACGCGCGCCGCCCTGGCCGGGGCGGGGCTGACAGTACTGGATGTCAGCGACCTCACGGGGTTTCCGGAAATGATGGATGGCCGGGTCAAGACCCTGCACCCCAAGGTGCATGGCGGGCTTTTGGGCGTGCGAGACGCCGCCGATCACGCGGCGGCCATGGCCGACCACGCCATAGCGCCCATCGATATTCTTTATGTGAATCTCTACCCGTTCGAGGCGACTGTGGCGCGCGGAGCGCCCTTCGACGCATGCGTGGAGAATATCGACATCGGCGGTCCGGCGATGATCCGCTCCGCCGCCAAGAACCATGCCTATGTGGCTGTATGTACGGGGCCGGAGGACCTTGCCGAGGTGATGGCGGCGCTGGAAGAGAGTGGCGGGACGTCGCTGGCCCTACGTCGCGCTCTGGCGGCCCGGGCCTTCGCGCGCACGGCGGCCTATGACAGCGCCATCGCCGCCTGGTTCGCGGGACAAACCCCGGATGCCGCCACCTGGCCCGCGCGCAAGCTGATCGCCGGCAGCCTGCAACAGACCATGCGCTACGGCGAAAATCCGCACCAGGACGCGGCGCTCTATGTCTTCCCCAATCCGCGCCCCGGCGTCGCCACGGCCCGTCAGCTCCAGGGCAAGGAGCTTAGCTATAACAACATTGCCGATACGGACGCGGCCTTGGAGCTCGTGGCTGAGTTTGATCCGGAGCACGGCGCGGCTGTCGCCATTATCAAGCACGCAAATCCCTGTGGCGTCGCTCTCGGCCCGGACCTCAAGCAGGCCTATCAGCGGGCCCTGGAATGCGATCCGGTCTCGGCCTTTGGGGGCATCATCGCCCTCAATCGAACTCTGGACGCGGCCACGGCCGAGGAAATCGTCAAGATCTTCACCGAGGTGGTGATCGCGCCGGACGCGGAGGCGGCGGCGAAAGCGGTCTTCGCCAGCCGCAAAAACCTGCGCCTCCTCCTGACCGGCGCGCTGCCAGACCCGATGGCGGTGGGTGAGACCTTTCGCTCCGTGGCTGGAGGCTTTCTCACCCAGACCCGCGACCGCGCCCGCCTGACCGCGGACGATCTGAAGATCGTGACCAAGCGCGCGCCGACGCCCGCGGAACTGAAGGACATGCTGTTCGCGTTCACCATCGCCAAACATGTGAAGTCCAACGCCATCGTTTTCGCCAAGGACGGTCGAACGGCGGGAATTGGGGCTGGCCAGATGAACCGCCGGGATTCCGCCCGTATCGCGGCGCTGCGAGCGGGCGAGGCCGCCGAGGCCGCGGGTTTGCCGCGGTCGCTGGCTCAGGGGTCCGCCTGCGCGTCCGACGCCTTCTTCCCCTTCGCCGATGGCCTCCTGCAGGCGGTGGAGGCTGGCGCCACCGCGGTCATCCAGCCCGGCGGCTCCATCCGCGACGCCGAGGTCATCGCCGCCGCCGACGCGGCGGACGTCGCCATGGCTTTCACGGGCGTACGGGTGTTTCGGCACTAAAGTGTAGCCGCCAGGGTCAGGCCTTGCCTAACCGGTCGGGCTCCCCGTCGGCCGAGAGCATCACCGCCATCCACCTCGACCCTTCGAACTGGGCCAGGATCAGCATGACGAGGACCGTCAGGGGCGTGGAGAGGAACATGCCCGGCAGTCCCCAAAGCGCGCCCCAGAAGGCCAGGGAGAGCAAGACCACCAGCGGATCCATGTTCAGGCGCTCGCCTTGCAGGCGCGGCAACAGGATATTGCCCACCAGAAAGGTGATCAGCCAGAGGCCGGCCAGGATCACGAGGGCCTGCCAGTAGGTGTCGAACTGCACAACGGCGAAGAGGGCCGGCGCGACGATGGCGGCGATGGCCCCGACGATGGGCACATAGTTGACGATGAAAATCAGGAAGGCCCAGAAGACCGCGTTCTGCAGGCCCACAACGGCCATGATGGCCCAGGAAACCACCGCGATAAGAGCGCCTGTCACCGTCTGGATCCAGAGATAGCTCTGGATCGAGTCCCTGACACGCACGGCAAGATTCATGGCCTCGTGGCGCTGACCGCGGTGACGAAACACTTTCACCGCCTTGCGGTCGAAGGCCCTCTTCGAGGCGATCATGAAGCCCACATAGATCAGCACATAGATGGCGTTGGAGACGAAGCCCTGCAGGGCCAGGGCGATGCCGCCGATATAGACCGTAGGATCGAGGCTCAGCGCCATATTGGCCGCGGCGGCCGGCTGTTTGATGCGCAAAGCGCTCGCCATCTGGGTGATCATGGCGACCAGCCGTGGCTCCGCCGTCGAGAGCGTTTCCACAAAACCGCTGGCGCGCGCGGCGATGACGACCACACATAAGCCGAAGGCGCCGGCCAGAGCCACCACCGCGACGAGGGTGTGAAAGCCCGTGGGAAGCCCCGGCGCCCTTCGGCGGATCATCTCCGCCAAGCCATCGACCATGACCGCCAGGAACACCGCCAGTAACAGGGGCGTCAGCACGCCACCCAGGAAGTGCAGGGCCGCGCCCACCAGGATCACCGCGATCACCACCTGGGCGTTGCGGGCGACATTGCTGGGACGCTCTGCGATCATCGCTCACTCATCCCCGTGGCGGGGCGCTGGGTCAACAATTCGCGAATTTGCGTGGGCGCGCTTGCCACGCCGGGCGGCCAGGGCCCATCTGCCCCGCCGTGATCGCCCTGATGACCACCACGGACTCCATCAAGCTCTTGGCCGCCCAGGCGCTCCTGGCCGGCGAGGACGTCGCTTGTGAGGTGTTTGACGGTCAGGCCGGCGCCCTCTGGCGCGCGATCATCCCGCTGCGCCTGATGGTCGGCGACGATGATGTCAGCCGCGCCAAGCGCATCCTTCGGCAAGCCGGCTTCGTCGAGGCTGGCGACGGCGACTGGGATTTGCGTTAAGCGCGATCCGCGAGGAGACGGCATGGACCTGTGGAGCGATTTTCTGACGAACAAGGGCAAGGTGATCCACAAGTGGGAGCACTATTTCCCCATCTATGAGCGCCACTTCGCCCCTTGGCGCGGTCGCACCTTGACCTTCTTCGAGATTGGCGTGGCGCGGGGCGGATCGCTCCCCATGTGGCGCCGCTATTTCGGACCCTTGGCGACCATCGTCGGCCTGGACATCGACCCGCGCTGCAAGGCGCATGAGGACAACGGGGTCTTCGTGCGCATCGGCGATCAGTCCGATCCGGCGTTTCTAAGCCACGTGATCCAGGAGTTCGGCGCGCCCGACATCGTGCTCGACGATGGCAGCCACCAGATGGCCCACATCCAGGCCAGTTTTAATGTGCTCTATCCGACTCTTCCCAAGAACGGCGTTTATATGGTCGAGGACTTGCACACCGCCTATTGGCCGGACTTCGGCGGCGGGCTGGATGCGCCGGAGAGTTTCATCACCCGCGCCAAGGGCCTGATCGATGAGCTGAACGCCGACCACACGCATGGCGCCGTCACGCCCACCGCCTTCACGCGTGAGACCTTCGCCATGGCGTTCTATGACAGCATGATCGTCTTCGAGAAGGGCCAGCCCCTTCGCAAGACCGCGCCGGCCATCGGCGTGGAGCGCAAGGGCCTGTTCCGCGCGGCGAAGGTGCGGGAGGGGTGACGGACCCGGCACGGCCACATCGTTGACTTGCGCGCCGTCATCCCCTAACAGGCGCGGCTCAATTTATTGCGGCTTCGCCCGAGAGCGTTAGCCGTCCGTCCTGGAGTTTCTTCGTGAAGCGGACCTATCAACCGTCCCGTCTCGTGCGCAAGCGCCGCCACGGCTTCCGTTCGCGCATGGCCACGAAGAACGGTCAAAAGATCGTCGCCCGTCGCCGCGCCCGTGGCCGTAAGACCCTGACGGCCTAAGCCGCCAAACCTTCCCTGCCGAGGTCCGTGACGTGACGGGCCCTAGAGTCGACGGCTCCCGCGTGGTCGCCCCTTCCATCACCAGACTAAAAACACGGCCCGATTTTCTGGCAGCCGCTAAAGGTCTCGTCTGCGCCCGAGGCGCGGTCAGCGCCCAGGCGCGCTGGCGGGGGGATGACCAGCCCGGCGTGCGCATCGGTTTCACGGCGACAAAGCGCATCGGCGGGGCGGTGGTGCGCAATCGGGCCAAGCGTCGGTTGCGCGAGGCGGCGCGGCTTCTGGCCCCCCTTCATGTCATCCCCGGTTGCGACTATGTATTCATCGCGCGGGGCGGAACCCCAAACCGCCCCTGGGGATCCTTGCTTAACGACATGACCAGCGCGCTCACGCGGCTCTCCGCCGATCTCCGCGCCAATCTGGGCGAGACGTCCCTCACCGCCATTTCAGGGCCGACCCCGGCCGATCCGACACCACAAGACGAGGCGCTTTCCGCCCTATGAACGAAGAGACCCGGAATATGATCACCTTCGGGGTGATCGCGGTGATTCTGTTCATCGCCTATCAGATGTTCATCGTTGAGCCCGCGGCGCGTCAGGCGCGCCTCGCCCATGCCGAGGCGGCGGCGGCCAGCACCAGCGGCGGCGCGGCGGGCGCGGCGGCTCCGGTTCTCGCCCAAAGGCCCACTCTGAGCCGGCCCGCGGCTCTGGCGATCAGCCAGCGGGTCACCATCGACACCCCGTCTCTCGCCGGTTCCATCGATCTGCGCGGCGCGCGCTTCGACGATCTCTTCCTGAAGAACTATCATGACGAGGTTTCGCCCAGTTCTCCCCGGGTGGAGCTGCTCCGCCCCGAGGGTATGGCGGACGCCTATTTCGCCGAGGCCGGCTGGGTGGGGGCGAACCTGTCGGGCCTGCCGGGGCCAGATAGCCAGTGGACCCTTACGTCCGGAAGCGTGCTCTCCCCAGGCCATCCCGTGGTCCTGACCTTCGCCGCGCCAGGCGGCCTGACCTTTACCCGCCAGATCGCCGTGGACGACAAGTTCATGTTCGCGATCACCGACACGGTGACCAATGCCGCCGGCGCCCCGGTCACGGTGGCGCCCTATGTCTCGGTGCAGCGCCAGGGCCTGCCGCCCGGGCTCGGCAAGATCAACATCGTCCATGAGGGTGCGATCGGCGTCCTTGGCGTCGATAATCGGGACCTGCGGCTGGCGGGCTACAAGAGCTGGAAAAAGAAGGGTCAGATCGACTGGCGCTCACGCGGGGGGTGGCTCGGGATCACCGACAAATACTGGATGACCGCCTTCGCCCCCGACCAAGGTCTGATGATCGACGCCAAGGCGCGGGTGACGTCCGACGCGGCCAGCGGGGTGGATATCTATGAGACGACCTATAGCGGTCAGGCCCAGACCATCGCGCCCGGGGCGAAGATCACCCAAACGACCCATATGTTCTCGGGCGCCAAGACGGTTCCGGTCCTGAACGCTTATGAAAAGGCCCTGCGCATCCCGCTGTTCGACGACGCGGTGGATTGGGGCAATCTCTGGTTCCTGACCAAGCCCATCTTCGCCCTGCTGGAATTTTTCTTCCAGCATGTGGGCAATTTCGGCGTCGCCATCCTGTTGCTCACCGTGGTGGTCCGCGTGGTCACCTTCCCCCTGGCCAACCGGGGCTATGAGATGGGCATCAAGATGAAGAAGATTCAGCCGGAGCTGAAAATTCTCCAGACGCGCTTGAAGGACGATCCGCCCGCCCTGCAGAAGGAGATGATGGCCCTCTATCAACGCGAGAAGGTCAATCCGGTGAGCGGGTGCGTCCCCGTGCTGTTCCAGATCCCGCTGTTCTACTCCCTCACCAAGATCTTCACGGTGACCATCGAGATGCGGCATGCGCCCTTCTTCGGCTGGATTCATGATCTTTCGGCGCGGGACCCGACCACGCTCTTCAACCTGTTCGGCCTGATCCCCTGGGACCCGTCAGCCGCCCCCCTGATCGGGGGAATTCTGGGCGGGATGCTGCATGTGGGCGTCTGGCCCCTGGCCTATGGCCTCAGCATCTGGGTCAGCCAGTCCATGACGCCGATGACCGGGGTCGATCCGACGCAGCAGGCGCTGATGAAGTTCATGCCGATCATGTTCACCTTCATCATGGCGCAGTATTCCGTCGGCCTGCTGATCTATTGGACCTGGAGCAGTGTGATCACCATCCTCCAGCAATACATCATGATGCGCCGTTTCAAGGTGGATAACCCTATCGACGACCTGCTGCGCCGGTTCACCGCCAAGCCCGAGGCGGGGTAGCCCGCGTGACGGAGGTCTTCTCGCCCGAGGAGATCGAAGCGGCGCGGGTGATGTTCGCGCAGCCCGTGAGCTTTCTCATGGGGGCCGCGAGCCTTGAGGGTCTGCCGGAGCCGGATCTGCCGGAGGTGGCCTTCGCCGGCCGCTCGAATGTCGGCAAGTCCTCCCTGATCAACGCCCTCGTCAATCGCCATCGTCTGGCGCGCGCGTCCACCGAGCCTGGCCGCACGCGGGAAATCAATTTCTTCCTGCTTGATGACCGGCTGCGTCTGGCTGATCTACCCGGCTACGGCTTCGCCCGGGCGTCCAAGACCACCGCCCGCAAGTTCCAGGACCTGGGGCGCGCTTATTTGAGGGGCCGGCCCAATCTCAAGCGGGTCTATCTGCTCATCGATGCTCGCCATGGGATCAAGCCGCCCGACGAAACGGCCCTGGACGCCCTGGACCTCTCGGCGGTCTCCTATCAGGTGATCCTGACCAAGGCCGACAAGATCAAGCCGGCGGAGGGCCTGGCCATGGTGGACGCCACGCTGAAGAAAATCGCCCGCCGGCCCGCGGCCTTCCCCCGCGTGGGCCTGACCTCGGCGGCGAGCGGGGCGGGCATGGCGGAGCTACGCGCGGAGGCCCTGGCCGCCAGTTTTGCATGACAATCGGGTGCTCTTCGCTTAAGTCCCTGCCCTCCGCGCCTCGGGCTCTTGGTGGGACCTAATTCATTGACCGACAGCGTCGAAGAGGCCGGCTGGGCCACCGCCCGGACCCTGGCCGAAGCCCTTCCCTTCATTCAGGTCCACGACCGGGAAACGGTCGTCATCAAGTATGGCGGCCACGCCATGGGCGAGGAGTCCATCGCGCGCCTGTTCGCCGCGGACGCCGTGTTGCTGAAACTTCTGGGCGTGCGGCCGGTCGTGGTTCATGGCGGCGGTCCGCAGATTTCGCGCATGCTGGAAAAGGCCGGGGTGAAGTCGACCTTCGTGGATGGCCTGCGCGTCACGGACGCCGCGACCATGGAAGTGGCCGAAATGGTCTTGTCGGGCGCCATAAACAAGGAAATCGCCAGTTGGATCACCCAGGCCGGCGCCACCGCCGATGTCCGGGGTGTCGGGCTTTCGGGCAAGGACGCCGGCCTCATCACCGTGGAAAAGGCCAGCCGCTGGCGCATGGATCCCGCGTCCAACATCGAAGAGGTGGTTGATCTGGGCTTTGTGGGCGAGCCGACCCACGTGGATCCCAAGCTGGTGCGCGGCCTGATCGACTCGGAGGACGACTACATTCCCGTAATCGCCCCTATCGGCGTGGCCGCCGACGGACGCACATATAACATCAATGCCGATACAGTGGCCGGCGCTCTGGCGGGGGCTCTCAAGGCCAAACGCCTGTTGCTTCTGACCGATGTCGCGGGGGTGCTCGATGGGGACGGCCATCTGGTGCGCCAGCTGAGCCTTGATGAGGCGCGCGCGGCGATCGCCGCGGGGGTGGTGACCGGCGGCATGATCCCCAAGGTGGAGACCGCCATCGCGGCGGTGGAGGCCGGGGTCGAGGCGGTGGTCATCCTCGACGGTCGGCGGCCCCACGCAATGCTGGTGGAGCTTTTCACGGAACACGGCGCGGGCACCCTGGTGAAGCGATGACGGCGCGAACCGGCCCCGATCTGCGCCACATCAACACCTGGCTCTTTGACCTCGACAATACCCTCTACCCCCTGGAAAGCGGCCTCGCGCCCCAGGTCTCTGATCGCATCACCGACTACATGGAGGGCCTGACTGGTCTTCCCCGGGAGGAGGCCCGGGCGCTACAGAAGCGCTACCTCGCCGAGCACGGTCTGACCCTGAAGGGACTGATGGCCCATCATGACGTGGACCCCGACGTCTTTCACGCGGCCATCGGCGACGTGGATCTCACCTGTCTGATCGCCGACGCCGACCTCGCCGAGGCCCTTGCCCGCCTCCCGGGACGGCGGATCATCTTCACCAATGCGGACCGGGACCACACGGAACGGGTTCTCAACCGTCTGGGTCTTACGGACCTGTTCGAGGGCGTCTTTCATATCGCCGACGCCGAATATGAACCCAAGCCCGCGATGGCGGCTTTCGAGCGCATCGTCGCGGCTCATGCCATCGACCCGCAGACGACCGCGTTTTTCGAGGATGCGGAGCGTAATCTGGAGCCCGCCGCCTTGCTGGGCATGACCACGATTCTCGTGGGCGCTCACGCCGCGGGGTCCACCGCGCCCTTTGTCGATTATCGCACACCCGCTCTGGCGCCGTTTCTGGCCGCCGCGCTGATCTAGAAGACGGAAGCCCGCCATGACAGACCTCACCCTCGCCGATCTGCAAACCGAGATCGAAGCGGCCTGGGACATCCGCGACAGCTTAAGCCCGGAGACCACCGGACCCATCCGCACGGCGGTCACCGAGTGCCTGGCCCGTCTGGACAACGGCGAGGCCCGCGTAGCGGAAAAGACCCCGGACGGCTGGGTCACCCATCCCTGGCTGAAGCAGGCGATCCTTCTGGCTTTTCGCCTCTCGCCCACCCAGATCCTGCGCGGCGGGGCGTTTGGGGAGGCGCTGGGGCCCTGGTGGGACAAGATTCCCAGCAAGTTCGCCCATTGGGACGAGAGCCAGTTCGCGGCGGCGGGCTTTCGCGCGGTCCCGGGCGCCGTCGTGCGCCACGGCGCCTTCATAGGCCGCAATGCCGTGCTGATGCCGAGCTTCGTCAATATCGGCGCCCATGTGGGCGAGGGGACCATGGTCGACACCTGGGCCACGGTCGGGTCTTGCGCTCAGATCGGCCGCAACGTGCACCTCTCCGGTGGGGCCGGCATCGGCGGTGTTCTGGAGCCCCTGCAGGCCGCGCCCACCATCATCGAGGATGGCTGTTTCATCGGCGCCCGCTCGGAGGTCGCAGAGGGCGTGATCGTCGGCGAGGGCGCGGTGCTCTCCATGGGGGTGTTCCTCAGCGCCTCCACGCGGATCATCGACCGCAAGACCGGCGAGGTTCACCGTGGCAAGGTGCCGCCCTATGCGGTGGGGGTGCCGGGCGCCCGGCCGGACCCGCATGGCGTGGGCCCGAGCCTCGCCTGCGCGGTCATCGTCAAGACCGTGGACGCCCAGACGCGGT
>Ga0116227_10010956_pt1 | contig 15509 bp, 19 predicted proteins | sample S1TSphgellanicum_FD_89693 | JGI IMG/M metagenome (GOLD analysis project Ga0116227, IMG submission 89693) | Host-associated microbial communities from peat moss isolated from Minnesota, USA - S1T2_Fb - Sphagnum magellanicum MG | ecosystem: Host-associated > Plants > Peat moss > Unclassified... | reverse complement strand
GTGACAAGCTGCCATGACTACCCACTGAGTTCATCAGCTCCCAACAGTGGGTGTAGATAAGCATATAATAATCTTCCCAAAAACTTGGGCAAACCATTATACACAATCTGCGTCCTGAGTTTCGTTGCCTTTCCGGAAGCAATGGGAAGACTCAGACGTGATGTTTGCTAGCACTCAAGAGACAAAGTGCAGAGTAGAAGAAACACAGGGAGAACTCAAATTCAGTCAATTACAAGAGAAAATTGGAGCAGTGCAAAGATCAAGACAGTAGTTGGCATCTAAGAGAGATTGACAGTAAGAGAAAGAAGCCAAGTTTTCACCAGGATAAAGGCATATGTAGTTGGAATTTTAAGGCCTCTACACCAGTCAAAGACAAAAAGTGAGCTGATTTCACCAAATAAATGGAATACACAGATGCACCTCTGGGAAGTCAAGCAACCTCACTATTAAATGCCCACAAAACACAATGACCTGCCATAATGACCATTCAGAGGGATCACCAGAGTGTGGGCAACACTGAAGTTTGGTTGTGCAATAATCATAAAGGCATCAGTGCAAGTGGGTCCATTACTTACTGAGTACAAATATTCCACTGCCCTTTCTGGGTTGTTGAAAGCAGCACGTAGTGCACGCACAACAGTATCCCGAGTCCAACTGCCACCACCCATGTCAATTATCTGCTGAACTGTTTGCTCAAGGTTGTTCCCAGCAACAAGATTTGATGCTGCCTGCCCATACACATCACTTGTACCCCTGCATAATTACAAGATTTTAGTAGGACTCCATTCAGGAGAGGCCATGACTTGGTATTGGCTACTGTGCAACTTGTTGATAATATCTGGCTCAGACTTTCAGCAAGTGTCACAAAAATATGAGCTTCTATTTATCTTTTCTCTGTTGAACCATCAGTTAAAGAGTAATGAGAAAATGATACTTACAATGGAGCTCCAGCAGCTGGTGCAGAGGCAGGTGCTCTGGTGCAATGTCAAAAATACAATATAAGAAAGTTACCCCAAAGCGATCCTACATGTGAAAGTGAAATGCTCCTTGGCTGATGAAGTTTGACAGCTTCACTCCAGTTCCAAACCTAGTTTCCAATTATTCCAGATAACCTTGTCCTAGCAGTAACATAGACATCTGAGCAGGTAAGTGTGCTGCAGTTCAGAGACCAGTGTTGAGCAAAGGATTTCCACGACCTGGAACTAAACATTCTACCAGTTCTTACTATCTCATAGCTGAAAGTTGCAAATTTTCAAAAGTCAGAAGGATTTTTTCAAGCAGACAACTCACGGAGAAGGGTTGGATTGAGCTGGAGGTGCAGGAGGTGCTGGGCTTTGAGCAGGTGGAGGGGGATCTGCTGCAGATGCCTAAGATCAACCAACATTGAAAGACAGATTTCAACAAATGTCTCTTCCAGTCACAATTATCAGTGGCAATGTACAAAAAAAAATCGGCTGTGAAGCATGCTCTACTTTAACCAGTCAAGAAAAGACTTGTGTTAGAAGAGTAAATGGGAGCTGATGTTGATTGCAAATCAAAATGGCACAAAGGACAACAGCTGTACTGGCCTGTTCCACAAGACTGCTAGCACAAAAGAGGCAAGAATCACACCTGTGCAGTTCCTGATGACGATGAAGGTGGAGCTGCCGGTACCTTTGCCTGTAGACAATGTTATGCCATGTAAGCTGGTAAACTCTACAAACCATACTGCCTGTATACTCTTATCTCAATCTTCTGTTCATACCACCCTTAGAGACATATTTATGCACTCACTGTTGAGAAATGGGTACAAGAGTATTCCAGACTGATCTACATAGACATTACTTCTGCCTAGACAGAACAATTCAGTTGCATTGTCTACCTCTTTTAAAATAAAACTTTATCATCAACAACAAATACCTTTGTCAACATGACAACAAGGAAGCCATTTTCAGAAACCTTGTTGTCATCCATTGTTGTGTCATCTTTTAGAACCTTCCCTTGGTGAATGAGAAGCTGCTGTGAACAGGGAAAAGCATCTTTGCCCTGGCATTCCTCAATCTGCTTCTTGACAGCTAAAACCTGCAAAACCAAAATTCCAACAACATGCATGTATAGGCTTGGGCATGATGGTGCTCATGACATCAGATCAAATCCTAAGTAAATTCACAGTCAGATAAACTCAATCTGTTTCTCCTAATTTCCAGTTTCCATATGACGATATCACCACAAACCCTAATGCACAATAGACCCTAAACCACAACACATGCCAATCACTGAATGCTTCCACACATAAGTGTAGCCTAAAGAGACATTATCTCTCAGCAGCCAAAAATTCAGCAATGTGAAAGAGAATTTTGCAAGATGAAACAGAAAGCTACTATACCATGGAGATAACTCCAGAGGACATAATACTTCTTCACAAGAAGTTACAGACATGCACTCTCTGACTTCCAATGCTGCATCTCTGTGTGCAAGGAACATCATTTCACTGCTTTGATGAAAGAAAAAAAATTCCATTCCTGATATCTCCTGGCTGCTCACAATTTCGGCTCCTTTGTCCAGAGAAAGAAGGGGAAACCCTGACAGGGAGAGGACGATTACCATCGCAGACAGATACATCAAACCACATCTAAAGAAGCCGTGCAAAACCGGCAATCCTATTAAAATGGGGGAAGAAGAGCTGGGAGGCAAAAGGAGGGCAGGGTTGTTAATAATGCCGACACTAACTCTCGCAGCAAAACAAAAAAACTGCACCATGACTGTCGATAAAGTCACCAATTTCCTCTTCTCTCCGCCGTCAAGAGATACAAAAATCCGAGAAGACCGCAGTCTTACCCCTTCTCCCCCGGGCTTCCAATTTATCTCGTAAGCAGAAAACAAAGCGGGGGCGAAGTAATGGTGGAAAACAAGAGTCGAGAAACAGACAGACAGACGGCAAAGCAGAAGAAGAAGAAGAACATACACTATCAGAAGGGCTGACGTCCAGATCGAAGTAGTTCCCCTTGAGAGTCTTCACGGATATCTTCATGGCTGGGACAACAACGGAGTTGCACAAAGCTCCGCAGCTACCACGTCCGTCAAGTTCGAAAAGAAAGAAACACAACAGCACTTTGTTCGTGCTCTTCGCTTGCGTGCAATCGATCTCCCTCCTCCTCCTCCTCCTCCTTCTTCTGCCGTTTCTCTTCTTCTTCTTCTCTCGGTTTTCTTCCTTGCACACCACACCTCCCCCACCACCTCGCACCCCGCAAACTATCTAACCTCTTACGGCCCTGCCGCTTTGCCACCAGGTGGCAAAGGCTGCTCTGTTTACGTAGCCCGCAACCCGAGGCGGAAAGAAAGAAGAAGGAAAACAGAACACAAGTCCAAGACCTAAAAGATACATAGGGGGTATATCTTTCCATGGATGAGATTCATTCTCTATGCCGCTTCGCCACTTAAACATGCATTGTTGTGGGGGGTTGGGGGTGGGGCGTCAATTTTGTGATGTAGCCAAAGTGGCAATTGGTCCAGATGAAGATTTAGCCAAATTTGGCTACATGTTAAATAAGAAAATATAATTTTTATACATCCTTCTCTAATTTTAGCTACCTATTTGAAGCATACAGAGAAATTTGCGGATTTTTTTCCAATATTGGTCGAATTATGGCTATTGAAAATCTCAAAAGACACTTGATTTTAGTACGTTTAATTTTTAACATAACTTTATGGCTAAAAATAAAGGCTGACTTAAATGTGGGGTACCAAAAAACACCCAAGTAAAGAAGAGCCACCCAATTTACTACAAACAAAAAGCCTGATGTTAATTACATACCTCCTTCAAAACTCAAGGAAATAATAAAAACCATATTACAAAAGCCAGAATGCTGCCTCCATGGATGAAGTTATTCTTCCTACTGGATGTCCCATCTACAGACAACCACATTTGGCTTTGTAAAGTGATCTAACCTCGGTTCGTAGTTCTTCACAGAGTGTTAATCAGAGTTACCCGTAAAAAGTAGGTACCCGAAACTGGGGGTCCTAGGCCCCCAGTTTCCCATGAACTGGGGACCAAATGAGAAGTCAGGATGAAAACAGTACAGATATCTCTTTTCTAAGAGTGATATTCATGGGTTGGATCAAGCTTGAAAGCACAATCTTTACCACAATAGGGGCCCATGTGAAGTGGAGTTGAGTGTGGGCCCAATTTAGATAAAGCCCATTGTGAAGGACTTGATAAGCACAAAGATTAATCTTGGGTGGTTCTCACTTTTGTTTTTTTTTTTAAATTTAAAATTAAATTTTTTTTTTGGGGGAAGTGTCAATTTTAGTTCATAGAATGAGTTTTAAAAATCTCATTTGCTTCTTTTTGTTTAATTTCAATTGTAGAGTATCAAGCAATTTTCAAAAAATCCTATTAAAAAAAATCATTATGTTTCAACCAAAACTAATTTTCAAACAAGTTTTCATTTCAAAAGGGTTTGTTCTCATGATCCCATGTGTGAAAAGAGGTTGCAACTATTTTTTATTTAAAAAAAACACAAGTGTCGTGCTTTTGAAGCTAAGAGCACTAGCACATTCAAATTTTAAAGAAGGAGGGTGTCACATTTGTGGCCTTGCCATTTACATTGAAAAGGATCTTAAGGCAAAAAGAAGAATTATGAAAATTCAAATACTTCACCATGCACAAACATAATTTTCAAAAAATCCCCCAAAAGAAACCAAAATCCTTCAATATATTATAACTCTATAACTAATCTCAAGTTTCAACACAAGCCAAAATATAATCTTTCAAAATTCCTCATATGAAAATAGACCTATTACTTAAGGGCCAAAATCCCTTAAGCTAGTAAACTCTATAATGAATCTAAACACAATAATAATATCATTGCCATGGTTGAAGGTTTATATATGGCTATTATGTGAATAGCTTTTCTTGTATTTGCATTGAATGTTGTTGCAATATATTCAACTCCCAAATCAACAAATGTTTCATGTGATGATAATGTTATGACATTGTCATACATTATCATTGTGCCATTGTGTCCATATACACTTACATTTCAATGATTTTTTTGAATCAATGAACTTGATGTAATATTTTATGTTTGTGGGTTGAAATAAGTTTCATTGAGATACAATATATAAGATGTTTTGATATTGTAGTCCAAAAGGACATAATTTTTATGCAAGGATAATAATCTTATATGAATAGAACATATAAAAACATCTGAGTTTCAAAGTGTATGTCATTTAAGAATTAGGACATCTCATCATGCAATTGTTTGTAATCAATACATTTCAATGGTAACACTCAGAGCAATTTGAAAAATTTCAATTGTAAAGGTTGAAATAAACAAAGATTATTTTTCTTAGTATGAAAAAGTGTTGGGTAGGTTAAACCATGTTTAAAGGTCCAATAGGATCAAAAGTCAAATAATCAAATGTTAATCTGTGTGTTCAACCTATTATGTGTGTTATATAGCCAATTGAATAGGAAATCACATCCTTGTTAAAATATGGGTAGAATTTGGACCAATTTGGACATCTTTAAATATGGCTTTTATTAGTGTCGATGTCGAATGTATTCCATGTTCATAGGAGTGTGCATTCTTTGTTTGTTTGAATTGACCACTTTTGAGGTTATCAAAATAAACTTCATATCATCTATTGTGAATTAGGTAATTTACTTGAGGTTTATAAAATCTCATTTTCACTATTTACCAAACCATTGTGCATTGCAAAATTACCAACACAAAGTTGAACCAACATATTTTTTTAATTCAAATTTAAAAATGTAATCCACCTATGAAGTTTTATCATTTTGTAACTAAAATGATTTTGGATATGTGTCATGACATCTATCTTGTGCATGAAGTATATATATGTATAACCCATCATTTTGAAAGAAGGTTAATTCATTATGGTGAAGCCTAGCTTCATTTGTACAAAAGAAATATGAGAGTTTTAGATCAATTATGGTATCTATATCAATTTATGATTATGTGGTAGTTTGAAACTAGTTGAGTATGTTGATGAATTATTTATTGTTCTAGGGCATGACTTGGTTCTATCCAAAAATTTAGTGTTAAAATATCAATATTATTCATATTGCTTTTAATCGCCCCTATGTTTTGAAGAACTTGATAAAAATCACCTATGATAATGACAGATCATTTATGGTATCTATATCAATTTATGATTATGTGGTAGTTTGAAACTAGTTGAGTATGTTGATGAATTATTTATTGTTCTAGCACATGACTTGGTTCTATCCAAAAATTTAGTGTTAAAATATCAATATTATTCATATTGCTTTTAATCACCCCTATGTTTTGAACAACTTGATAAAAATCACCTATGATAATGAGATTGAAATTTCTAAAAACAATTGTTTGCATGCATTTAATTGATTTAAAGTGTAAGTCAATAAATTTCAATATCCTTTTTCCTATCAAAAATATTTCATCCAACACCATCAATTGTAATTAGTCATTTTTTTGTCAAAATTTTTTATCATTATGAACTTAAAGATGGTAAAGCTTTGCAATTAAGAGGGATAGAAAGGCTCTAATGAATTGTGGTTATATTAATGTCGAATGCCATTTTTCTAATGTATGCCATGAATAAGGTTTTTTTCTAAGTGTTTAATTGAAGGGGTTTGTTATAAAAAAAATAACATTTAACAAATCAAAAACATTAAAGTGAAAGTTTTATTCATACGAGCACCTCTAATAATGAACAAACGAAATGTTTATTTCAATGTTTTTCCCCTAAACATAACTTGTCAAATATAAGACATTGTTCATTGTTCATTTTTTGAAGCAACGAATTAAATATCATGGTTAGAAAAATTTGATCATGTGCAACAACATTATTCAAGTCAAGAATAATGGAAATACCTACACTTGGGTAATAACATACTCAATGTTAATGTTGTATGATTCAATTCCAATACAATTAGTGATTTGTTGTGGTGGAGACCTAACATTTGCATTAAAAAAAATTGACATCCATATGTTTGTGTCATTTGTTATCGCCAGTTTTTCAACTTGTGATTCTATGTTTACCCAATTCATTGTATGTGTGTTATTATTACAAAATATATATACAATTTTTTTGCACTAAACTTATTTGTTTTTCATGCACATCATATGCATTATATTATGTGGAGTGGTCATCTTTGATGGTATTTTTATTATTAAAAAACAATGAAAAGTAAATTTTTTTTTGCAATAATTCTCTAGGTTGCAAAGTTGATTATAATGAACATAGTAGATTATAGACATTTGTTTTTGTTAACATTTGCTATGATGTCATAATTTGCAACAAATTGAATTGGAGAAGTATTACTTAAAGAATTAGGCCATTTGATGTACTTGTTGAAAATGGATGAACACATAAAATTTGTAGATTCTAAAGGCAATGATTTCAATGATTTAACATTTCCTAATACAAATGCACATTCTTGAAATGGAGATGTGTTGATAAATTTGAATGTTCTTGATTCATGGTATAATGGAATAGACAACATTATGTATGCAGTTAGTTATGTTGACATTTGTTGAACAATATTGACAAAAATGTTCCCCATTCTTTGGATGCAAATGCTTGCTATAATTTTGTTTTCATTGCATTAAAAAATTATGGCTTTCAGTTATTTTTTTCATGGTTTTATCAATTTTTGTTAAATATGGTGTATAATAATTAGTTGCAACATAAAGGTCAAGTATGAATTAAACATTTTTATATGCTTGCCAAAGATTCTTAACATAAATTCAAATGAATTTGTCCATATATTTTTACAAGATCTTTGTAAAAAACTAAATTGATTTTCTAAATTTTATTTTTTATTTTTTATGTATGTATCTTTATCAATGGGAATTGACTTCAAGAATGTTATGAATGACATAGTTGGTGAGTGCAAACACAATAAAAAGAGCCAGAAGGTGTGTGGATAATGCTTAAAACTATAATTTTATGTCTTTAAAAAATTGCAAGGCTTTGCACAATAAATTGGATTGTTAATTTCTTTTCCTTTTTAAGTTCCATTACTTATAAAATTTCATTGTTCAAAACTTGATGCAAATTGACATGATGTTTTAAAACTCATTTTGCAGGTTCAAAATAACTATGGATAGTGGTTTTTTTTTCTTTTTCAAATGTCCTTTTTTTCTTATCAAATCTGCACCATTCCTTTTCAAAATTGGAGAGGATCTTAGCATTGATGATTATTTTTAAAAAAACACTTGGAATTGATAAAATTCAATTTAAAACATATTTGTTTCAAAGGTGTTTTTGGCTTTGAAAATTATGAATTTTAAAAACATGTGTTTGGCAAAAGTTATTCATTTTTTTGTTAATTGAAGAATGGATGCATTATATGTAAATGATATAGACCAAGATATAGTAAAAAATAATTATATCCAACACAAAACTATATATTGGGTATGAAAATTGCAAAAGTTAGGAAAATTGACCAACACAAGAATGCCATGTGTCAAATGTAATCCTTGAAATGGATTTTAACCTTGGTGCCCTTGGCTCTTTTTACTATGTTCCCACCTTGGTTTTGTTTGAAGGTAAATTCTATTAAATTCATCAAGATTTTGTTATTAATTTCACTTAAACGTTTTCTCTCCAAAAAGGATAAACTTTCAACCAGTAAGGTTCAAAAATTTGTGTTTCTTCCAAGGGGACCATGGAAAGTTAAAACAACAAATAGCTTGATTTTTTCCTACGAGTTTTTTTTATGACGATGTGTTTGAATTTCACAAAGATTTGGTGTTAATTTATCATTATCACATGTAATATATCTATCCACAATGTTTTCAATCGTTTTGTTGAAGTCTATACCATAGATTGGTGCATCAACAATCCACAAAAGTCCATGGTCATGTTCATTTTCACAATTTTGAAATTTTGTAACAAAGAAAAAATCCATTAAAGGTTCAAATTTTTTTCATATATCCCTTACATAAACATTTCATGCAATTGTTGAAGAAAATTGAATGCATGTTGTAAGATCACATCATATAGGATTTACAACATGTTTTGCTTCCAATTTATGAAACGACATGTCAAATCCAAATTTTTTATTATTTAAATTGTACAAACATTGTAACAAAGGAAGTTATTTGCTTTCAACACTAGCGAACTTAACAAAATAATGTTGGGAGACCTAACTAACAAATCATAACAAATGCATTTTTCTTCAATCAACTTAAACAATCAAGTGAAGTAAATATTTTTGAAAGATCCATGTAACCTAGATCGAATGCAACATAACATCTATGTTTGGTTTGTTAATGACATCATGTGTTTGATGTTGACATCCAAACAATTTCCCTTTACGTAGAATCCAAAATGATGATATAACATAATGAATCAATAATTTAACGACCTCATAAAAAACAAGTTTGATATATGTGTAGCAAAATGATGATTTTTGTGCAAAAGTTCCCATTGAATAATTGTTTGGTATGACATTTTGATTCCTTGATTGCTACAAAATAAACCAAAAATAATGTTGAAAAAATAAATTCTTCCCAATGAACATTTTGAAAAAGACCCAATGGTGTGAAATCTTGATTTGGTGCTACAATTATAACATTTTCAACCTAATCATAAATTTGTTTTGAAAACAATATGTTGTACACCATAATGTGTATTAATATATCTTATCATTCCTTTTCAAATCCATCTTCATTATTGTTATGAATTACTAGCTCTAGTTCTTGGAGAACTAATTTTCACCACGGTAAAGGATAAAAATCTTGGTAGATTGAAAAAATAGGCATAAGTTTTATAAAGCAAGAATTTGAACTTCAAGACCTTTTTGAAGTTCAAGGATTCATTTACCATTAGACTTCACATTTATTTGTGCAAAATATCGCATGATTGTTGGCCTTTCAACATTCATACTTCACCTTCAAAAGTTTTTGGACTTAATGCCAACATTTTGTCATACCATAATAATTGGTGATGTCAACATTGACATGTTTGATCAAAACTCATCACAACCCAATGAACTTGAAAGTTTGTGAATCATTATTCAATGAAACTTCAATTTTTAAAAATCAAAAAAATTTATGGTACCCATATTGATCACACATAGACAAATGTGCATGCTCAACAATGTATGTTAGAAGTTATTGAAACATATTATATTGAACACAAGCCAAAATACTTTGCATTCAAACATTTAAACTACATTACACAATATCATCACATAAGTTGAATAATGACATTTTCTTTACATAACAATCATAGTTTTTAGAGTAGATACATTACATGATTAGTTGCTTCTCAAATTCATCTAATTGAAATCAACCAACTTCCCCAAGTTTGTACATTGGCCTTATTTTTTGAATTATCCACTTTTATAGCGTCATGGATCGTCAAACTTCTTTGGATTGCTAAACTTCTTTGGATTCATTCATTGTTTCATTCCCTAGATTGGCCAACTTTAAAAAACTTGTCCAATGTTTCCTTTTTCTAGATTGTCCAATTTCCCCATATTCATCCATTGTTTTAATTGTTTTACTTTATCCATTTTCCAACTTCCCAAAATTGTCCCAATTCTTTATTTTACCATCATCCAACTCCAATAAAATTATAGGTTGACCAATCCTTGTAGATTCATCCATTATCCACCTTCCCCATGTTCAATCATTGTGCATTCAACTTATGCAATTCCATCCATTCTTGAACCTCCCAATTCATCCATTGTTCCTCTTTCTTACATTGTTCAACATTTGTGGGCACAAATATTTACCCTCTTTGGTGGATTCTCCAACTGCCCTAGGTTTACACATCATCCTACTTTTTTTCAAATTGTCCAACTTGTTTGATTTGATCTTTTGACCAATTCCATGAATTCATCCATTTTTTCATTTCCAAGGTTTCCAACATTTGAATTCATCCATTGTCCAACTTTTTAGGTTCATCCAATTGTGGAGTTGCCTTAGATTTGTCTCTCTACCATGAATCAAACATTTTATTGCCTCTCCTCAATGGATTAGTTTTAAACCAATATTGCACAATTCATTGACATGTATTCATTTTCAAGCATGATTAGAATTTATCATAAAATTGAATACATTTGGAAAATTTGAGAAATAAACTTTTCATGTGGCACACCGTTAGTAGCCACACCCCAATTGATAGACCAAATGCAGGAGTGAGGCTTGCACCTTCATGGGTTAATAGTTTAATAATCAAAATAAACATTAAAAAAGGTTGCATTTGTTTGCATCTACCTTGCAAGTTGATGTGATAAATTATAGGAGGGGAGGACTCCAATAGGTTAGTTAGCCAACTAGTGCATGACATCGGAGACTTTGAGAAGGGGTTTTCAATCAACATGCATTTGAACATGCAACAAGTGACCTTATGAGCTCAATTTAAGCTTTTGTTATCTCATCAATCCTTTGCTTGATTCAAAGCTTCCATGGGTTTTTGACCATGTAAGCTTTGAATCCAATGGTTAGATTTCAAATCACATTTGTGGATGAGTAAACCAAACCATATTTCTAACTAAGACTTGAATAGAGGTGAAATGGAATTGGAAAGAGGCCTTCGACTATTCATAGGGGTTGTTACACTCATTGTTAAATTGTTGAAAGACTAGGTAACCTGCAAGAGCACTCTCTCAGGTTATTGTGAATAGTTGAAGCGCATGAGAACTATTCACAACAAGGGGTGTGTCACACACTGTGGCTTTGCCATTTACATTAAAAAGTATCTTTTGGCAAAAGAAGAATTGTGGAAACTTAAATATTTCACCATACAAAAATAAAATCTTCCAAAAATCCTCAAAAAGAAACCAAAATCCTTCAAGATATTATAACTCTATAATTAATCTCAAGTTTCAACACAAGCCAAAATATCATCTTTTTAAGATCCTCATATAAAAAAAGACCTATTACCTAAGGGCCAAAATCCCTTAAGCTACTATACTCTATAATGAATCTAAACACAATATCCTTGCCTTGGTAGGCAAGGCCAATAAACTGTGTGCTCGAGTTCATTACCAGACATCACCTACAGTACCGAGGTTTGAGAGCAATGTCGTAACCCTCTTTATTGGTGGATGAAAAGTCCTGTAACGAGCTTGGAGATGGACAAAAGAACATGTAACCCTCCTCTCAATGGATGAAAACTAGAATGTGTGAGTGTGTGTGGATGAGTAATAGTCACTGTCCAAATCTATAGTAGAATTTTGTTTTAAAGGGGGTTAAAATGACCACTGCAAAATGGATTTCAATACACGGGCGCAGGAGGATTCACGCTATCCTGCTGCAAGATTTAATGAAAAGGAGTGTTTGCAGGTGTGGGCTGGAGATGATGGCCTTAGGGAGGAGGAGTTGTTTACAGTTTTGGGGTGGAGATACTCTAATAGGGTGTCTGAAAATACATGCACCTTGATTCAACCACTGACATATAGTCCTCCCCCCTATGTACTACTTTCTTTAACACCTTCTCTGATTGCTTCAATTTGTCTGAAATGTCCTCCTAAGCTAATCATACTTGACTGGGCTTTCTCCAATGTTCTCTTCTGTTGTTTTTGTAACAATCTAAGGCAGTAAGAGAAATGTAAGAGAATCCCTTATGACAGAATGCTGGAAACATATGTGGAAAGCACTGTCTGGATTTTTCCTTTCTTTTTTCAACAAGCAGGATCTTCTTTTTTGCAGTGGACGGTACCAGTCGGACGGTACCAGTCAGGCTGTACTGGCATCTTCTGACCGGTGGAGGTACCAGCCAGCCTGTCACTAATTCTAAAAAAGTGAAAAAATCCCAGCTCTGCTTTGTAGGCAAGCCCTTCTCCTGTACATAATGATCACAACGGACGTGCATAGTGTATTTTCAGGGTGCTTAATAAGATGCAATTTTTTCATCAGCCTGCAGTAGGAGGTTTCTTGTAAGAATTTAAAATAAAAAAAAAAGTTAATCTGGATCATCGTTGTTATGCAGGGAAAGGTTGTGTAAATGCATATAAACCCTCGATCATCATGTAGGGGAAGGCAATGTTAGCATGTCTTGATACATAAAAATTAAAGATGGTGCATAACATCTAAAAAATATTATTACATTAGATGCCTCCATGCTATGGAATATAATGAGTCTGGCATGGCAAGCTACTATTCTGTTTGGTGACAACGGGTTCTTCCAAGGCCTCGTCCAAATAATTAGTTTTCTTACCATAGATTCAACAAATCGTGTGTTTAGTTGTTGATTTACATTAATGTGAATGCCAATAACACAAAGAGTGAAGCGTGCATATGGTTGCTTGCTTGTCCTTTTTCATAGGAAAAAGCTTGGAAAGCATTGGAATAGGACCCCGAAATCAATCATGTTTAGAGTACCTCCACCCAGACCCCCCTATTTAAGCCTTTACCCATGTTTACACCGCATCCCAAATAGAGTGTTCATTATTTGCCTCTCCTCGCCCATAAACATGAAAAATTGTAAAATACAAATTCAGAGACTAGCTACTAAAACATTGTCAAATGGGCCACTTTTATTATGATGGACCAATCAAAAGTAATCATTTTTTCTCTTACTGGCCCCTTTTAAAATCTCATTATCATGTGCCTTATTACAGGGCCAAATTCAATTTGCTCCCTGTAAAACCTATTCTTCATCCATCCAAAATAGTGTGTACAGGCCATGTACTGCTGCTGCTGCTGCTGCTGCTGCTGATGGAGATGCTCTTAAGCTTGAGCCTTACATTTTGTGAGCTTCCCTGAAGTAAAAAGAAAGCCTTGAAGTGAAAAAACCACCAGATGTAAGAGTACCTACACTAAATATACAAACACAAAAAAAGGCGTTTTCTTAGTGCTTCAATGGGTTTTCATAGTATATATACATTTTCCATTGCAAGGATGCTTTTTCTTTTTTAGCTTTTAATTTTTCTTTGTATGCATTTAACAATGATTTTAGTGCACATGAAAATTTAAAAATCAATCCATTCAATGATTCATAAATCATCAAGACCCAATGGTAAAATAAAAGAACATAAACTAATTTTAAAAATAAAATATCTGAATCCATTTCCAAGGGGACAATTTTCCTGGGTTTCAGTAGTTTTTAGGTCATGATGCTACTAGACGAGTTCACTTGTAATCCATTTCCACCTTGTTTGAGCAACCAAGGTTGCATTCGTGCATTCAAAGTCCTCAACTTCAATTTGCTTGTATGAAAAATGATGATCATCCTTAGGAAGATTTAGCCAAATCTGGCTATAAACCGAATCCGAAATACAATTCTTTAATGATTTAAAAATATTTTTTGGTTTACACACTGAAAATCAAACATACAAATTTGATGATTTTAACTCCCCTACCCCCCCCCCAAACCTTGCCCCCCTTTCGCTTCTGGTGATTGAAACCAAGGATTTTATTTATTTATTTATTTATTTATTTTCAATTTTTTGGTTTCAAAAGTTTGGAAAAAAAATTTCCAAAAAGTTTCTGAGATTTTTTTTTTCAAATTCACACTAATTTTTTGGCCCCGAAAACATTCAAAATCATTTACTACCACAATGTGAAAATTCAGCTTGAAAAGGAAAATATTTACTGAAACCCTCCAAAATCAATCTTTTTTTTTATGTTTTAATTTTAATTTTCTTTTTGAAGACATTTTGATAGCAAAAGCAAGGCACCTTCTATTTGTGAATAATGCCTTCTCCAGAAGAGAAAGCAGCTTTTATGGCCCTAATGAGCCTCTCGCACCCAATTGTCGCTGTAATTGGCCCCCCACCCACAGACTTTACACATCCTAAAGCACAAGCTGAACACTACTATATGAACTTAAACAAGGAGTGTGTCACACTGTGGCCTTGGCATTTACTACTTTAAAAAACTACCTTAATGCAAAAGAAGAATTATGGCAACTCAAATATTTCACTATGCAAAAATATAATCTTCAAAAAATCCTCTAAAAGAAACCAAAATCCTTCAAGATATTATAACTCTATAACTAATCTTAAGTTTCAACACAAGCCAAAATGTCATCTTTCAAAAATCCTCATATAAAAATAGACCTATTATTTATTACCTAGAGGCCAAAATCCATTATTAAGCTACTATACTCTATAATGAATCTAAACACAATATCCTTGCCTTGGTACACAAGGCCAACAAATATATGTAGATCATTAGGTGTATGAGGGGGGGACGGTTCTTACACCTACTCTTTAAGAGTGAGAGGAATCTTACACCTATAATTAAGCATTATTTTCCTCCACTCTTGAGGAGTAGGCATAAGATCCCTCCTAAGGCACCCTTGCCAAAAACACTAGGAAATTTATCCAAGTGCTTTATGTGTGTGGTAATGCCCTTGTAGTAGGGCGGGGCATTTCTCACCATATTAACCAAGGATTTAATGACAAGGAATAACCTTTTGAAGGGGGTCGCACCCATTGGGGGGGGGGGGGCACCCCTGGGGTTTTTTGGTGTTGGGGGCCTCTTTTTGGCATAAGGTGCCTTTTCCTTTTACCTCCCCCTTTTTAAGTTCTTCTAAATGGGCAACTTTACATTTACGAT
>Ga0116227_10010955_pt1 | contig 15512 bp, 13 predicted proteins | sample S1TSphgellanicum_FD_89693 | JGI IMG/M metagenome (GOLD analysis project Ga0116227, IMG submission 89693) | Host-associated microbial communities from peat moss isolated from Minnesota, USA - S1T2_Fb - Sphagnum magellanicum MG | ecosystem: Host-associated > Plants > Peat moss > Unclassified... | reverse complement strand
TTTGTTTTAATTGTGAATAGTAAAAAGGAAATAATTAAATAATAATAAAAATAAAAATGTGTGTAGGGGAAATGGAAATCAACAACTTGACATGTAACTTTTATTGGGTGGAAGTTATTCTACTAGCTAGCGAATACCTTCCCTTAGTTTGAATTTTCTTTGTTTGGTTATTGTGAAATTCAAGCCATCTTAGGGTCAGTGAAGGTCCTAAAAATGCAATGGAAAAATACAATGACAATTTATAAAATAAATACTTAAATTGTTGAAGACATTGGTTAGGGTGAACCAACATTTACACTAATATCTTCACTTTCTTGAATAATATTTCTAAAACTAATAATTAATTTTTTAAAATGTTAAATTTGGATTTATAGTCATTCATCTAGTTAAGGATGGTTTTATAATGTTTAAAAACAACACAAAAAAATGGAGTTTTAATTTATATTGGGTAGTGTTTAACTTTTATGAAAAAACCTTGGATTATAATTTTAAAGAATAAATTTGGTTCTAGTTCCAATTCCACACTCAAATGGAACTAGAATATGGTTTTCAGTTCATTTTTTCAAAAAAAAGAAAAAATGGTTTTAGTTTTGAAAATTAGATGTAGTTCCAATTTGGTTAGGAGTAACCCAAACTAGAACTAGTGAATATATAATTACTAATTATCACATAGATCTATTTTTCTAAAAGTCGAAAATTTTAATTCCAAGTTCCAACATAAATGGATTTGAGAATCCAATTTTAGGTTTAGTTTTTCAAATTTTTTAATTTTGATTTTATTTTTGATTTTAGTCTTAAAAATGAAACCCATTTTCAATTCCAATTTCAAAACCAATGATTCTAAACCTCCAAATTGGACGACCACACAACACTAATTTTTACCATGGTGCCTACTTCCCCCAAGGCACAACATAGGTAGGTAAGTGTTTGGTAAATCACTTATTAAATATTGAATATAAGAAACAAAAAAAATGATTAACCTTAAATATAATCTATACACCTATACTAAGTTCCAAAAAATTTGACATCATAAGGTAAGTAATTTCCAAATTTTTCAATTTTTGATTTAAAAAAAAACCTTTGCTTCAAATTTTGATGTTTTTTAAAAAAAAACCTTTAGAATATTAGATTTATGAAACCTTCTATTCCAATGTTTTCACACAAAATTTAAAGCTTGGGCAATGTAAAACAAGGCCATCAAGTTCCGTGCACATTACATATAATTAAAAATAATTATTTTGGTGTAATATGAGTTTGTTCAACAAATACACAATGTGCAAAATAAATATTAACATAATATTAATTAAGGTTTAATTGTCATATTATTTCTATAATTGTATTTATCACTTAGAAAATTTGGGGTTTTTTTTTTTAAATGTCAAGAACCCAATCAAGGTTTAGTTCCAAACTTGATTATACCAAAATTATGACCTTGCAATCCAAATACGTTAGAACCTAACCTTGAACTTGCCAAATACTTTGAGCTTGACAACATTGGTAATTTGTTAAATTTCAAAGTTCCAAGTCAGTGAATTATTTAAAAATTAACATTTAAAAAATGCATAATCAATGTCAAACACAAAAAGGTACCATGGCATTTCTATCTTGAAAGTGCAAACTTGTAAGTTTAGAAAAAACTTCATAATCTTTCATCGCAAATGGCTAATCACCAATGCCCATACCAAAAAAATTGAACTTTGGAGGGCATTCTTATGAAGAACATTTTTCAGTCTAGCAAATTATTTGCAAAATTCTATTTTTTTGAAATGGCAACTAATCTTTCATTACAAAGGAGAAAAGAGAAAATTAATCATTTAAAATTGCCCAAAAATGGCATAAAAATCTTTTTTGGGGGGAAGGTGTTGCCACATGTATTGATTACAATTTTAAGAATTATTTGAAATAAATTTGTTGTCAGTTAAGTTGAAATTTATCTAGAGATGTTTGACACCTTGGCTCCACTAAGAAATTGAAAAGAAAACATTGCTTACAAGTAACTAATATGAATCACAACCTTAATAAACCCTAATGTGAAGATCGATGACATTGTTACGTAAGGTTTCATGACATTCTCTACATCAATATGTATATCGCCTAGAACCACCCATCACCAAAAAAACACCTATGATTAAACATTGATTTATATATGCATCATTTTTTGTTTATGTTGAGCCTTCTTCATGGTTAAGGGTGTGACAAATGGAAGTCTAATGATAATTTTTTTTCAATTATGAAGGCAAAGGAACAACCAAAAAAACAAGGAGTTGTCCACATAAATGTTTTTTAAAGAAAAACATTAGACCTCCCCTTTCCTTGAGACTTCGTATTCTTTTATTTTTATTTGTTTTGAATAATTTAAAAATATATTTCTGTGTCAATTGAAGTGTAATAAAATCTCTAAATTTCCCCCTATTTTTAAATCCCATATATTTTTTAATTTTCCATCTTGAATAACCTAAAAAACTATGGACGCATTAATTGGAGCTTTTGAATTTTTTAAAGAACTTTAAAGATAACAAAATAATACATTTAGAGATTTGAAGTTTCAAATCACAAATTGTTTTAACATATCCATCATCAACACATTAACCTCAATAATTAGTTCAAGACCTCGTATCTTTATGCCATCCTTAAACACCAACCCTTCAATGTTTTTTTTGTGGCGAAAATTCACTTAAATGTGAAAAAGGGGTTGGCAAAAGCCCATTATTAAAAAAAATAGTGTTTTTTTCATTTTTTCACCATAATTTAACTTCAACGAATAGCAAGATGCCACCTATGCAATGCATGGCTTGGATCCATTGTCAGCTATGTGAAAAATGACCATTTCGTGCTAATGTCGTTATTTTCTACTTACCTATGTTAGACATCACCACTTTTGTAATGGCAGGACACATGCCATTGCCATACAAAGGAGAGGAGCTTTGTTGCCATGCACGTTATGTCCTTGTAAGTTTTATCCTATTCAAGTTGATAAAGTCTTGTTGGGTTCAAAGCTTTTAGAACTTTATTGATTTTTTAGGTGGCTAATCTTCAAGTGTTTAATGTTGGAACATTGTAACTTGTGGTGTGTAGCAAATTGATATTCAATGTGGTGGTGGCGGTAGTAAATGATCATTGTGAATTATAAATAGTTGGAGGTTGGAACAATGGACATGACATCGAGATTTAAGATATGACTTTAAATCTTGATTCTTAAGATGTTGTAAGACAAATGGTTACAAGGTAGGATATGTTTCATTTATTTGAGCACATTGTATTATCGTTTTTTTGTGATTTTGAAGGTTTAGGGTTGAAAGGATTTTGTTGTCAATAAACATTAAAATCTTATAAAGCTTAAACTTGAGAAGATTCATCACCTTTCAACATCTTATTTATGCATGAAATAATTTACAATATATGATGTCATCTTTAAAACCCCAAACTTCAATATAAATTATTATTTTTTGGTTATTTGTTTTGTTGAACGTGTAGTTCGGCTCTAGGTTTGGCTTTGCTTCGAGTTTGCCGAATGTGATTTCTTTCTCTAGGTCTACATTTGGTTTTGGGTTACTTAATTTGCCAAGTTTTATTTCCATTTTTGGGCCACCAAATTAATCAGTTACAAGCAACACCAATGGATTGCATGGATTGACTAAGGCCATTGATGCATCAAATTTGGGTGTTTCAAATTTTGCTAAGCTTGGCACATTGGATGTTACGAGTTTTGTTGCCACCTTTGGTTTGTTTGTTTTTCAGGTAGAGAGAGAACATCAACCTCTTCCAATTGTGCATTTGCAACATTTTTTGTTATTCAGGGTCCCACTTTCGGTGAATCAACAAAAAAAAAGGAAAAAAAGGTGAAAATTAAAAGGGTGTCCAAAAAAATGGATTGCTTAATTTCCTTGGGTTGAACTTGTGGTAGATCCTATAAGCAAAATCCGCATGGTGCATTACAAGGTTTGTTCCATGGTTAAAGGCAAGGAAAAACTTATAAACCCTAAATTGAATGGTTTACAAGAACATGTGAGGAAAAGGAAAGTTCTAGTTCCTTGTCTAAGAATTTTGGTGGGTGATTATTATATTAACAATGACAAAAAATGCCAAAGAAATGAAAGGTTTCATGCTAGTTGGGATCAAGACTATATTACAAAGCTAGTGGTTAATAGAAGAAAGGCTAAAAAGGAAAAAAAATTGTTCAATTTGTGACAATTTTCCATTTGTTAAAGGAGTCCATTCATGATTGGGGTACAAAAAAGGAATGTCTAATTGAAAAAGGATTACAAATGACAACTTTGCATTTTTGTTTATTTTACATTATTATAATTGTAATGGATTGTTGTATGCCAATAGATAAAATGAAGTATTCTAAATTAATAAAAATATTTAAAAATATTTTGGATATTATGTTAATGTCCTTTTGAGTCTTGTAAACTAAAGGAATCAAGTGGTTTAAGTACACTTTTTTTAAAAGCAATAAAAAGGAAGGCATAAAATCATACAATTGATTTCAAATTTTTTGTACAACAAAAACATGCCCCCTTCTATGAAAATACATGTTCATTGGATGAACTTGATGAAAAACCAATTCATTCAAAAATTTCAAAGTCTTGAAATTTTGAAAGAAAGGGCTACAATGCAGAGGACTCATTTAAAAAACCATTTGATAAAAAAATAATGTTTAATGGGTTCAAAATGTCTAGCTTTTGATGTAGGTCACATGTGAAGGAAATATTCATGCCAAAAAACATGTTTGGTTGTCCATTGAAAACTCATTTTGGGACTTTTTGGGATTTTTTGCATTTTTGGCATTAAACTAAAATATTCATACACAATTATGTATGATTGTGAAAAATCACCATTAGCACATGAATGATTTTATATTGGACTATTCAAAAAAATTCACTTAATTTTGTTTCATGTCAATGTTATTTGTAAAAAATAACCCTAAGAAAATCCTTTTATTTATTTATTTATTTATTTATTTGGTATCCCAACCATGAAAGGACTTAAAGCATGCCAAACCTATGATTGATTTTGAACATATGAATATGTTTGATTTTTTGAAAATATATCATACACATGGGGAAACATTGAATAGATTCAAGCAATTGTGTATGGCAATTGCCATGCATATGTCATTTTGAAGTAAATTGTATTGTTGGTCCAACATGCCATATTCATTTTAGTTAGTTGTGATGAGGTCACCATTATGGACAACTAGTCCCATATTTTTGTTCACATTTATGTTGTTGATAATTAATGCATGATGCCAATTCTTTTGAATTTTGAAAGAATTGTTGATGGAGGTACATCTAATAGCCTCATTATTGTAATTATCGATTCTTTTGTTGTGTTTGGTGGGATGTTAGAAACCGACCTTATTAACAAAGTGGTGTGTTTTGGGGTTGACAATGTAACAATTTTCTAAAGCTTCACTAGTGTGATTGTTTAGTTGATTGAAGCACTACCCTTTCCTTGTAAGGATTCACTATATGGCACATTGGTGTAATCTTGTTGTTTAGACTTATCATCTTCAACCTTTTTTGCAAAAATTGAAAGTTTACTTTTTTTTATGTATACCTACTATAACTCATCCCAAAAAAACATTCGGACTGCACCAAATTGGTTAAGATAATATAATAAAAAAGTTTGCAAATTTTGAAAAAATCTAAACATGGTGGATTTCAATGTCAACCCCTTTTAAACAACTGTTATGTGAATTTAAGTCTTTTATTATGAAGATGTTTAATGATCTTCCTAGTTATCTAGTTGTTGCCACTAATTAAGTTCCAACATGATGTGAAAACTATTGTGGGATTAATGTATTTGATGCTAATGTTGACCTATATAACCTTTATGTGGACCCTGAACAACATTTCTCACATGACTAGTTCCAGGGTTCTATGGATTTGGTGGGGTTAAAATTTGATGTGTTGTTGATAGTTTAATACCTTGAACATGTCACATAAATGGATTATGTTGCCTTTTGTTTCAAAGAGAAATGTTTCATGCTACACAAAAGTGACAAGTGCACTAGAATTATGTCATTTTCACTAAGGAAAATTAGCTAACTATATGTCAAGATGTAAATAACCAATGCATTTTTGTTGCAAAAGGTTTGATCATTGAACTTGATAAAAACACAAGAGATCATGATTGTTACTAGCATTTCAATGTTGGGTATAATTAAAATTTGTTTTGACATTCCCTAAACATCTGCAAATTTTAAAATCATGTTATTTTCATCACAAGATGACTCAACCAGATGGTAAATCACATGTGCCTTTACTAGATCATGTTTTATTTGAACACCAATCTAGTTTATTTATGATCACCATGTAGTCCAATAATGAGGCTACCATGAAACCCCCACATGACTACAATCCAACCACTTGAATGCGGAAAAGGTTTGCTTTTAGTGTAAATTTGAAAAATAGAATTTTTTAATATTTAAAACTTGTTGAACTTGTAATTGTTTATGTTCAAAGGAATCTTAAAGATGAACCTACCTTTTCTACCATCACTTTCGTGAAGTTCAAATTGAAAAAACATTCAATAACTAATTTGGATTTGGTTGTTATGATGTATGCTTAAGATTTTTTAATTTTGTAAATGTTTCCATTTCATGTTACCATCACAAATGAAAATGAAGCAAAATCATGGTATGGGTTGGAGTTATAGAACTTTGGAGTAGCTTTATGAAAAGGCAATCTACTTGGCGTTTTCATGAATCTTACCTCCTACATTTAAACAAGCTCATAAGTCCTAAATCTTATTTATCCTCCTGTTCAATAATGAATTTAGATAAGGATGTCAATATTAGTGTTTTCTATTTCCATGTTTTCCATTCAACATGGCAATGTCCTTTTTTGGATCAAGGTTCAATTCCCTTGGAAGACATTGCATTAAATTTGAAACCACAAAAACTTTATGACAAATGCACTTCAACTATGGGTTTTGTTCAAAACAAGGTGAACTAAAAATGTGCATTAAATTGTTAGTATGGTTGGTTGTTTGTCCATTGCTTGAAGTAGGTGGATCTTGGGTGGTCACTAGATGATATTCTATTGTTAGCTACAACCTTAACAACACCATCCATCAGTGGCAAGCTGCCACCAATTCCCTGTCACTATTTTCACGAGCCATTGCAACCTTGTGAAGGGCATGACTTGGTATCTAATAGAATCCTTTTTCACAACTCAATTGAATGATAAAAGCATAATCATTTGGTGCACCAACAATTGGGGCTAAGTTCAACAAGTTGAAGGACCATATGACAAAATGATGATTGCATTGACCTAGTTTTATTGATAGGCTTGAATGCATATATTTGAATGTGATTTATTTCATGAATGTGATTATGGAAGCATAATGTTATAGATCCATATATGTAAGGATGCTTTTCAATAATGTCAAGGTTTTTTAAAGAAAAATGATGTCTATATGTATTCATTTGTAACAAAGTGCAAGCTCCCATTGTTCAACACTTCAAATCATGGATTTTGTTGCTATAAGTGGGATCTTCATTTTTCAAACAATGGGGATGGTCACCATGTGGCCATTTTATTACAATATTTTTTTTGTGATGTGTGCCTTAGGTCTAAGGTGTGTGATTGATTGTCCTTGCAATTGATTGATATTAATATTTATAGGCATTGGGTAGTATATAATATATTATTACGTGAACATCAAGCATTGAGGAACAAGGATTTAAAAGAGCTCTAATGTTGTTCAATTGTCATCCCAAGTTTATTTTGGTCATGACTCATGAAAGACATTAGAGGACCTAGTTGTTATTTGCACCAATAATATCGTCAAATTGCTAACTAATAAAATCAAACTTCACAAATTGCTAAAACCTTGACCTTTTTCTTTCAACCTTGCTTCTACCACTAATAAGTCCATGTTGCCACATACCACGAAAACTGAACTAAAACTATCGCCATCATTATATATACCCTGGAATTTTTAAATAAATAAATAAAAATAATATATATACATATGAGCAATATTTTCACTTGGTATTTTGCCACCTCAATCCACTTAGTTTAGAAGATAAAGGCCAATTTAGCAAAAAATGAAAAACCCAAAAAAAAAAAAACACCGCAACCCTTTTACCTTGAGACCCTGTATTTTCTCTTTTAAATTATTATTATTAATTTTTAAAATTATGATCTTCATGGCTATGGGTGTGCCAAATGATGGTTTACAATGCCTCTTGGAACTTCTGGAGCAACTGTGGAATGTCCAAAGATTTTCACCTAAATTCTTTTGGAGACACCAAGTGACCGATCACCGATCAGTGTGTACCCTAAGTCGGGATGACTTTGCTCCGTGATGGGTCGTCACTTCCGCCGATGTGTGTTCCGGTTTTGAAGGAGGCGTAGAGTCTGGACTAGAGAGACGTGGAGCAAACAGCGCGAGAAAGCACGAAAAGATGACGCAAACGATCTTCTTCCACAAAGGAGAAGGATCAGCAGCAGCAGGAGTAGATCTGAATAAACACGACTGAACATAAACCTGCCAAGACGACACTTTTATTGCATAATATCCAAAGAAAACGTCCTCCCTATTTGAGGAGGAAATCAATCTGGTGAGACAAATTGTCGAGAGCGTTGACAGGCTCCATCACTCCAGGCGATAATAATAATAAGTATTTCAGTAAAGCTCGATTCTTTTAAAACTTGTAAGTTTTTCCGTTGCTTGTAAATTCGACGCTTGCCAAAAGAAAGAAACATTCGGTTTGAAGTGCTGTCAAAGAGGGAGCACATGTATGTATGTATGTTAGGGAGGGTAAGCGACGCAAATAAGAAGAAGAAGAACTTCCTTCGTGGGGGAATTCGACTTCTCTAGTAGTGCAGAGAAGGAGTATTTGTTGTGTCTTGACGACACTTCGATTTCACAACAGAAGAGAAAAGACGATAGGAGAAAGGAGTCATTCCGTGTTGAATCAGAAAGTAAAGTGATTGAGGAAGAATTGGATATGGCGGAACTTGAGGAAGATCATCGGCGCACGGAGATGCCGACGACCTCCATCGTGGCCAACCATGGCAGCTCCATTCCCTTTCGCTCAGTTGGAACCTTTTCAATTCCTGCGATTATCACAGGTTCTCTCTCTCTCTTCTCCTTGCTGGATATTCTCCCAAGAAATCAACGCAACCTGAAAATCAAGCGCTCTTTCTTCCCCTCTCTTGGATAATTGTGTTCAGATTTCATTCTACATCGTAAAATGACGAGTTTTCTTCCTTAATGATTCATGGATTGGTGTCTTGCTGTGTGGTCTTAGGAATGTGGCAGGTGGCTGGAGGCCATGGCAAAATCGACCAAAAGAAGGCAGTTGAGGAGATGAAACGATACGCCTTTGCAGGCCTTGGTGTCTTCGACTTGGCTGACATCTGTCAGTTTTTTACCCTTTGGAACCCAATTTGTTGGATTGTTTCACTAGTAGATTCATTACAGTTTTGCACCAAGATCTGAAAGACGCAAATGTTGTAAGGGAATGCTGAAACCCTAGTTTAGATGCACTACGGTTTTGCAGCAAGATCTGGAAAATGTAAATGTTGTTAGGGGATGCTGAAACTCTAGTTTAAATGCACTACAGTTTTGCAGCGAGATCTGAAAATTGCAAATGTTGTTAGGGAATGCTGAAACCCTAGTTTTTACAAATAGCCTAGTATTTGCAAAATTCTGATGTTCTCTGTGAAGGAGGACATGATGATAAGTCTCAGAATATTGATTTGTTCAAGGCTGGTGAAATATCCAAGTTCTATGGATCTGGCTTTCTTTCACATATGTTAGTAGTCTGAGTTGTTGTTTCATACATGGCAACTGGTACTTAAGATCTTAACAAAGCAAAATCTATCTATGCTGTAGATGGGCCCGCTGAAGAAATTTATGGCAAGTTCTTGAGGGAGTATCTGGGTGCAAATCTTGTCCTTGGCTTCACAAAATTTGTCCCTCGTTATGGTAAGGCATTCTTTCTGTCTTCAGCATACTCTTAGGAGTGATACATCGCCTTCTAGCCATTGTATCAATACCTTTCTTTTCCTCTTGGTTGCCAAGTTTTAACCCCTTTGAGCCAATTCTCAGCTGCCTGTGCTTCTTGCAGAATCATTTTGATGTTTTCTTACTCAAATAAGAGAGAAAGAGGATTCAATCCTGGGCCATAAAGCTTTGGTCAAGCATGACCATTCCATCTACATGTAGAGAAGTTAAACCGCTAAGAGACTGATGTGTAGGCAGTAGCGGTACAAATACACGAGAAGTGGTGGAATCCAGCATTGATCGATCCCGCAAGCGTATGGGGGTTTCTACATTGGACATGGTCCAGTTTCATTGGTGAGTGCATTTTCACAATGTGCTGTATGTCATGGGCTCACCAGCATGCGGTTTGGCCTGGGTCTCTTTCTGGGTCCTTTTATCTCTCTTGTTTTAAACCTTTTGAACATGATGATATTGTTTTCAGTCCTCTCAAAGATGAAGTTTCATTTTCTTGTCTCTGTGTTTTCCTGTGAGTTCATGCCACAGCACAGTTTACTTCCTCTGAGCTGTGAACCTTAATCATTTTCTGTCATTTTGCTTTCCTCCATGGCTCTTAAGGTTGTCCTTCAGAACTTACATTTCTTCTTCATTGGTTCACCATAAAGAGTCTGCTCTCCAAATGTAAAACCACTATTTTCATCTTGGGCTATCTTTGTTCCTTGCAGCAGGGTCTGCCTCTCTCAGCTTCCTAAAATCAATAAATCTTCCCTGCTCACCTTCTTGTGCTTGTTCTTTACATGCCATGACCATTAATTTCCAGAGACTTGAGAGTTCATTTGGCTTTTCAGTTTCTATTGCAAGGATGCTGCTGTTGTCAAGCCTAATGTTACCAATGTGCAACACCTGTGTCTTTTTGTTTGACTTGGTCCTCTTTACCCATACCTGTCAGTTAGATATCAGAGTTGACGTGTATTAGACACAATGTTAAGTGGTTACATGGTGCATTGTTGTGGTTGATTACAGGTGGGATTATAGAGATGTCCATTACTTCGATTCCATGAAGTTGCTATATACACTTAAACTGGAGGGTAAGATAAAGGAGCTGGGGCTAACAAATTTTGACACTCTGCACATGGCCAAACTTTATGAGGAGTGTGCCATCCCAATTGTCTCAAACCAGGTGAAGTTCTACCTCTCTTCTGCCCTATATGACTCTATTTCCATCCATGTTCATGTTTTGGTACAATGTGCACATTACTATCTCCAAAAGCATCAAAGATCTTGTCCCTTAATCTTAGTGCCTCTTTTGCGAGTCTCAAGGCTGACCATAAAGCCCTAGCTTTCCTGGGGTTTGGGCAGTTATGAACAACAAATGGATGCTTATATGAACAGATCAATAGAGAAATCTGAAAAAGCTCTTGCAATGTCAAGGTAAGGTCCAACGTCGGAACGAATTCCTGATGGAGTTAGCTGTCACCATTTTGTCACCTTCACCATCCCCTTGTTGTGGCCCTTCCTCTAGCAGCTGTGGCTATGTGCACTCAGAGGCAAAGAGTCTATGCCCCCAGGGCAGTCTTGTGAATGCACAATATCTATCCCCATGCCTGTTAATTTTCTATTGATGCTCGTGGTTTCTTTTGGTGCAGTAACACCCTGTGGGCTGAAAGGAACTTTTGAACGTTCCTATTGTCTCTGATACCACTGTCTTCTTGTGGAAGCCCTAGATAATTGGACCCATTGTGGAGGGTGACTGTGCAGGTTGCATATTCAATTATAGACAGAAGGCCAGAAAAGAAGATGGTTGCATGGTGCTTGAAACATAATGTCAAGATCCTTGCATATGGGTGTGTCTTTCCTTACTGAACACAACTGCAACTGCTTGAAGATCATGGATGTGGTCTTTATTTCCAAATGATGAGCACAAGTACATAGAATTGAGTGCTTGGTAGAACTTTGCTAACAGTGGGTGATTTTCTCAGTTGGTCATCCCTGCTCATCTCATGGTTGAGAGAAGCTTGAGTCTAGTCAGTGACAGACAGATTTGACATTAGTTTTGGATCCACTGGGTCACAGGTCCCTACTGGGTGGATTCCTGTCAGAGAAGTATTTGGGGCGTCCTGAGCCACAAAGATTTGAGTTAACCACACAGTCACTCTCCAAATACAAACGCACCATCGACCAGTGGGGTGGTTGGATGCTTTTCCAGGTTAGTATCATCCCAAATAGAGTCAAACAAGAATTTGAGAAAGCTTTCTTGGCAAGTGCTATTTTGCTTTTCCCACCATTTTGTTGATATTAGTTTAGGGCAAGCCATGTCTTACAGTGATTTGGTGTTTGATTCATGTGGGATCCAGGAGCTTCTGCTTGTGCTTAGTCAAATTGCAGACAAGTACAAAGTGAGCATCAGCAATGTGGCAGTGCGCTATATAGCTGACAAGCCTGCTGTAGCTGCAGTTATAATTGGTGCTAGGCTCAGCATAGCTGAGCACATCACTAGCAACCAGGCTACATTTTCTTTCCCAGGCCTTGATCAAGGAGATGTTGCATTGATTCATGCAGTGGTGGAGAAGGGCAATGGAATTGCTGGGGATTGTGGTGATGAGTATCGCTAGCTACAAAGACATGAATCCAATTTTGTAATGTTTCTTGAAGATGAAGGGGAATGCCCAGATTCCAATGTGCTAGGCCACAGGGCATAGCAAAACTTGAATGGACAGAGGGGGGAAGAATGAATCTCATGGAATGAAAATGTTGTGATCTGGGAATCTTGCACAATGATCCCTACAAAGATATGATCAGCTTCACTGTTAATGCTAAGATGTGCAATAGTCTGTTAAAGATATGTAACTTGATGAAAGAGGCACCTATCAAAACTAATTTTTGTCAATCTTCTTTGAGACAAAAGAGATTCCAGTCCACAAATCTTCCCGTATCCCAAGTGGGGTCTTTCCAAGTGAAAGTGACAAGTACTGCTAAGTCTTCTTATTCAAGACAGTGATGAACAAGCACAACTATCATATGCTTTCTTCACATTTCCTAAATACTTTCTCTACTATGTGCGCTCTAGTCTACTGAGCTATACCCCCATTTTGCTGCATTCTGGCCATGGTATTTCCTGCTGCTCTTCATTCCTTGCAAAACTAATTGAGCACAAGATGCCTGCAAATCCAGCTGCAAAAGGAGTTATTCAAATTGGACTGAATGCAGCTGGATATTAAGCACACAGTCAAGTCCAGGGCTTCAGTGAAATCCAGCCTGCGTATATCTTTGGTGATGCTGCAAATCTTGACATCGACAGTGATAAACACTTGGAATGCGAGTCATAATGTGTGGAGATCGCCAGTATGTACAGGGCGGCGCTTGCGGAGATTATAGGCGAGCAACAATGGAAGCCTGACGTTCCTAAGCTGATGAAACTCAAGTACTGGTCCGAACCAAGGCGTGGCATTTTCAATTGTTTGGGCGAGAGGCAAGCTCCCTGACTTCTACATGAGATAACAGCATGATCTTATTACATCCTCTCATCCAGAGGTTCTAATTTAGAGCTACCAAATGATCTTTCCGATATCAAATTGTGTGTTTGGTGTTATTATTGTGGTTGTTTCTTCACATTTGATGGGGTGGAGACCTGCATCCTGACGATGTATTAGTCTATTTATAGAAATTCATTTAGGAAATTTGTATGACTACATTTACAGAATCCATTGAATTTTGTGAATGTAGATTAGCTTTCATCATAATCAATACTAGATTATTTCAAACAAAATACGAAGGTTCCAAATCAATGGATTTTTTTCATGAATTGATGTGCAAAAGAAAGAGGGGAATGTTCTTGTAAAGATATGAGTGTTCTTGTAAACAAAATTCCACAGGGACATTGTGAAATTAATCCTTATGTCAATTTCAGCCAAAACAAACAAAATAATACTACTATGTTCATATCATTGTGATTTCCATTCACAAACTATAAGACCATCACCATTAGCATGCATGAATGGCAATGGCTAGTAACCACTACATTCAACCTAGTTCACAAGCTCCCAACATTGGTTGTCCAAAAATGCAATAATATGTCTTCAAAATTTTGTTCAAAAAATTACATAAATATTTAAATTCTAACTTTGTGTTACACCACTAAGAGCAATAGTTGGACTAAATCATGAATTTGGCTAGGCCGCTTCAAGGAACATAATCAGAAAAATGTCATTAAAATCCCCATTTCAATCAGGCACTGAAGCCGTTGCTGTAGATTGGCTTAGATAGAGGGTGGTGTTTACATTTGGGGTTTTACATATCTTGTAAGCACACTTGGAACACATCATGTGTCAAATTTTTCGTGCAGTTATGAAAATGTGATATTAACTAAACAAAAGTGTCAATGAGCAGAGCATGGTATGAAATTGCACAATTACAAATTAAATGGTGTGAGCATCAAATCCAAATTAGGAACGTGTAGAAGTTGAACACATGTTTTAACTTTTCTTTTTTGAGTGAATGTAGGTTTAAGGAATTTCAATTGTTGGTGAGGGGAGCAACTAATAAGATATACTAAGAAATAATGTTTTAGGGAAAAGGAGTTTTAGGGGAAATAATTAAGAGGTCATCGTAACATGTGTTCTCAATACCAACAATGGCCATCCCACATCTTTTCAAGAGCTCCTTGATGCTAAATTAAATAGAAAGTGACCATACATGTTATTTTGTGCAAGAAAATTAAAACAGCCAACAATGAGGTCAATCGCCATTTAAAAACACAAGAAATGAAATTCCAGCATATTTGCTGATATGAAAACCTCCCAAGCTCAAAAAAAAATGAAACATATAGAATTGTATAAAATAGTTGATAACACAAAATAAATTTAAACAATAGCATAAATCAATGAAGGCTTCAGATTATCTATTTGAACTTAGCTGACCTGTCAAATGCTGGGTCATGCAAGGTTCTCATTAACACAAGAAATTTGAAATACCGTAAATTATGAAGTCTATAGTTACTAGCCCATCTATCTAATATTGGGTGTTCTACAAGGCTATTAACACAACACTTTTCATTTGCAAAATTCCTTCATTTTGGGTGCAAGATTGCGATATGATATCCACAATACACTAAACTTCTGTTGAGGATATGATGTAGGAAAATCTTTCAAACTCATTTGAAGTATGATGACCTCCTCATGTGAATTTGTCATGGCCTTGTGTACTCAATGGGATATTTCAACTATTTCTCTTGGTTCCCAAAACACATGTACACAATTACTTCAAACACAATAGAAAAAATGGAATATGGTCCAAAAGGCGAAGTTTTCAGAACTGGTTGAATTGACTCCTAAAAACTAGGGTTGAAGTTTCAAAAAACATTCATTTGTTTTTCAAAATCTCAAACTAGAGTAAAAAGACATAATGAACTGAAAGCAATCATTCAAATACTATAAACCATAAGTTCAAGTCCAAACAGAACCAAATTGAATGAAACAGCCAAAACTTATGTTTAAAGCCAACTGGAAATGAACCTATTTTTTAAACTAAAAATGGTGTCCTCCATAAAGATT
>Ga0116227_10010952_pt1 | contig 15514 bp, 11 predicted proteins | sample S1TSphgellanicum_FD_89693 | JGI IMG/M metagenome (GOLD analysis project Ga0116227, IMG submission 89693) | Host-associated microbial communities from peat moss isolated from Minnesota, USA - S1T2_Fb - Sphagnum magellanicum MG | ecosystem: Host-associated > Plants > Peat moss > Unclassified... | reverse complement strand
TGTGAAATTTTAGAAACCCAACCAAATATTTAATTCCTCTTTTTTTTTTTTTTTTTTTTTTTTTTTTTTTTTTTTTTTTTTGTCTTTTTCTTTTTTTTTTTTTTTTTTCATTAACACTCTAGGATAATGAACTTTATTGAGTTAAATGATTTCATTCGTGAGTTTGATAGTTAGTGTGATATGCAACAAATGTGTAATCCACAACTATTCACACCTTTCATAGCATGGAAGATAATATTTTAACAATAGGAAAGGTCACTTATGGATGAAAACCATGAGTTTGGGTGGACCCATGAAATGTAGATTAAGGAATAATTATTGTATTAATTGCCAATTTATGTTTTAATCACCAAAAGCAAGTGATGATGGTTGGTTTTAACAAGGATACCCAACATACCCAACCATTTCAACTATTGATTCAACAACAATGCAAACAACCAAACAAAGTTGTTCCACAAAATTTTAAAGGGTTTTTGAAAGGAAATCAAACATCATCAGCATCATTCTTAGGAAAACAAAAATTGGATGTGAATTGTTGGACTTTTGGAAGGAATCACTTAAAAGAAGATTATTTGTAAACACTACTAAAAAACATGGTTTTTTTTATTAGCAAATTTAATAAAAAAATACCCAATTTGAACAGGTGTCAAAACAACCATTCCGTCATTTTGGACAAATCGATTTCAACATGTCCATAGTGACTAGGGTGATTTTTTTTACTAGCAAAATATGGACCATTTGATTGGTTATTTTGGCTAGTCCATATGAAAAACATTGTGGCAAGTAGGTAGGTAGGTCATAAAAAGGTAAGTAGGTAAGTGGTAGCCTATCTTAGCCTACCCTATCCTAATTGACCCACCTTAGCCTACCCTATCCTACTTGACCTACCTTAGCTTAATTTAATATATCCTACTTAACCTACCCTACCTACTTTAGCCCCTTAAGCACGTACATAAGTTATAATGTTAGGTATTGAACTTGCGACTTCCCCAATGATAAACCAATTTTTTAACCAATGGACCACACCATCAAAAGGTGTTCAACTTTTGTCAATTTTTTATTTTTCATGTTTATTTTGACATTTCACTATAAGACTATGAGGTATGAAGGTAGGTAGGTTATAGGAAATAGGTGGGTGGGTGGGCAAGTAAGTAGGTACTACATCTAAGTGGGTAGGTAGGTAATACATTTAGGTAGGTAAGTAGGTAGTATGTAAGTAGGTAAGTGGGTGGGTGGGTGGGTAGGTAGGTAAGTAGATATGTAAGTAGGTGGGTGGGTAGATATGTCAGTATGTAAATAGGTGGTAGGTGATAGGTAAGTGGATAGGTAGGTAGGTAGAACGTTTAGGTAGGTGGGTGGGTGGGTAAATATGTAGGTAGGTGATAGGCAAGTGGATGGTAGGTAGGTAGGTAGAACATTTAGGTAGGTGGGTGGGTGAGCACGTAGGTAAATATGTAGGTAGGTGATAGGCAAGTGGATGGTAGGTAGGTAGGTAGGTAGGTATAACATTTAGGTAGGTGGGTGGGTGGGTATGTAGGTAAATATGTAGGTAGGTGATAGGCAAGTGGATAGGTAGGTAGAACATTTAGGTAGGTGGGTGGGTGGGTACGTAGGTAAATATGTAGGTAGGTGATAAGCAAGTGGATAGGTAGGTAGGTAGGTAAAACATTTAGGTAGGTGGGTGGGTGGGTACATAAGTAAATATGTAGGTAGGTGATAGGCAAGTGGATAGGTAGGTAGGTAGGTAGAACATTTAAGTAGGTAGGTGGGTGGGTGGGTGGGTAGGTATGGAAAAAATGATTGCACAATTCGAGCAATGGTTCAAATAGCCATGGCCACTATTCACATGAGTTGTTAGTTCCAAGGACACAAAATTCAATATAAATCCCAAATCCATCTACTATAGTGGACTTGATAAGATTAAATTTCATGTTTAAAATTGCATTACCAAAGTTAACGCATCCTATAATGGCAATGATTTGATCAGCTACTTGAACTCAAAAATATGGAGGAACAAATATGGTGTTGGATCCATAAAAAGGATATGTTAATCAACAAGCTTGGCTTCCATAATCATTCACATTGGTAGAAGTTATGCCAACTTCTTATGTGCCATTCATTCAATTAAGTGTGCTTGGATTGAAGCACGTTCCACCAATAGGAAGGACATTGTGTGTACCCTTGATGCCCATCACAAAAACCAACATTTTGTTAAGGCTAAAATCATAGTTTGTCAAGTTCCTTTGTTTTTTGCAACCACAATTGTAACATCAAGATTTGGACTTGCTATCATGTTCAAATTAATGGCCACACTTTGGAAAATTTGGGAGATGTCAATGTAGTCTACAAGATTAACAAATGTTGTGTCACAATATGAACTTATGGACATAGGAGTTATAAAATATCCTTTTGTTACACCATTATAAACAATCGTTGCAAGGTTATAAAAATTGTTTATAAAGTTGTAATTGATCATGCAATGATAACATCACGAATGGTGTTATTGGGTAATGATTTGGCTAACATGTATTGGCCAACACAAGTTGTTTTACATTTTGGAATTCAACTATCAATGTTAAGGCAAATAACCATGGTTGATTTGGACCTCATGAAGGTAGATTTGGAGCTTCATCCATTCCAAATACAAACTTCAATGAATGAATCATAAAAGGTTTGTGGGATGACACACCAAACACTCTATGTGATATTACAACCATATCATCCCACTAATGGTTCAAGTGCCATGAAAATCAAGTTACTTGTAACAAATGCCATGTCATATGGTGTGTTGATAGGTGGAGTAGTATTATACCCCACAGTTTCACATTATATTTTTGGAAGCACACTACATCTTACATGTTGTGATGGAAATTAAGAGATAGTAGGAATGTGCATCTTTAATTACATTTTATTGGGAATAAACCTTTGAATCATCTAATATATTAATTCAGCAAGTTTGTCAGTCAGTCAGTCAGTGACAGGGCTATACCCAATTGACAGCTAATGGGCCAGCATGGGCGGGCTGGGCACAGGAGAGGTTCAGGTTCATCCACAACAAGTTCAGGCATCCAGTGGATGGATGGTGCACCGGTGGGTGCTGAATCACTCTGGGGCAGTGTGATTCGATGGAAACCGGTGTTCAGGCATCCAATGGATGGATGGTGCGCCGACGGGTGCTGAATCACTATGGCCCAGTGTGATCCGATGGAAACCAGTGTTTAACAGTAGTTGGAAAAATATAAAGAACCGCCGGGGCGGGGGGGTATGTCAGTTATTTCTTGGAATGGCCCGTTCCGCCACGTAGGAAAAGAAAGTACGTTCCCATCATACCCAATAGGGCATGAACGCATGTTTTCCCATCACTATGGGGCGCTTTTGTGAATGAATGAATGAATGAAAGATGCCCTTCGGTTGTCATACTGGGTATGCACCACTCACCTAGCGGCCGCTTTTTAAAATTTTCAAACAATCAGTGTGGATATATAACCACGATTCCCAAATTTTTAGGAAAAAAAAAGAAAGTCTAAGAACTAGTGCGTTTTTTTACCGGTTCTTTTGTAAAACCTCCGGTTCTTCTTTTGAAAGAACCAGAACCGGTGATTCTTTGATTATGGGGAAAATAATTCAAAGAACCGGAACCAACACTAGAACCAACCACCATTAGCGGGTTATTAGAAGGGTGGTTCTTACCATTCGTTCTCACGATTTTCAAAAAATCAATGAACTAAAATATGGAACCGGCGGTTCTTTATATTTTTCCAATTTCCCATAGTCATGACTTTCTGATATGGCAGAATGTCATTGAGCTTTAAGGTTTCAGGGGTCGTCATCAGGGGTCATCGCTGTTTCAATGTCGTGTCGTGCCTTGCAGGCACAGGTTACCACTATAATAGTTAAATGCTAATTTTAGTTGCATTTTTTGGGATTGTGAATTTTGGTGGAGAACTTTTAGAAGGATAATTTTATGTTTTGAAATTATTTGGGGAAATGAACATTAGATTAGTTATAGTCTTGTGAGCAAAAAAATTAGTATATGGAAAATGATGAGTGGTTCAACATGTTTCATGATGGCATGTGATGTACTTTATTCAATAATATTTTAAATTGTTTCTATTATTAAAAATTCATGGATACCTCAAAGTTTTGCCAATGAACATTTTGTTGTTGGGGGCGCATGATTTGTTTTAGCATGGCCCCATCCATTTGGTCATAGTTGGGTGGCCATGCTAAGGACATTCATTAATAGGCCATGGCAATGGACTATGAAATAATTGGTCTCACTTATTTTAGGAATTGTTGCAAGTGTTCCACTACTTACAATTGCACCATACACCTTTTCCAATTTGCATTTTGCAAAATGTTCTAGTGATGGGTGATTTTCAAGCCAAGGTGTCGGCAAATGTTTAACACATTTGGTTTTGGATTTAACGAATCGTGGTGTTTGATATGGCAATAGTAGGCTCAAAAGCTCATTGATTACATTTGTGGTAGACCAATCCTTTACCATCATGTATAACTATTCAAACAAACATATGATGATGTGCAAAGACCATTGCTATTCATTGTTGACAACATTTTGGATGAGGGGAGATTATCACATTTAGTTAGGTTTACTCACAAAATACCATCAATTGGCATTAGTCAATAAAATGAGTTGACCACAAGTAACATTCACAACTTTACTTACCATGTTTTTTGAATTTCAATGATTTTCCTTTTGACATATATGTTAAAAAACTATCTAATTGGGATTTTTTTTACATGATCTTTACTAGATCATCAACCTAACCATCTTGAAATCTTGCACTTAATGATATCACAGTAAATTGTTATTTTAGCACTACCAAATGGTTTTTTTATGGATTATTTATCTAGTGGAGTTGATCCACCTAATTGTGCAACCACCCATTAATGTTGTGTTACACTTGAATGAAATAGTTTATTGGCAAATCTTAGGTCCAACCATGGACCTCAATTGTTTGAACTAGATTATTAACTTGGGCTTGGTGAAACAACACCACATGGTTCCGATTCGTGTTGTGTTGGACACATCCTTTTAACTTCCCAAGATGGTTAATGCAAAGACTAAAGGTGACTACACAAGAACCAAAAGGCATAAACACCCATGGCAAATGTGGGATGAAGAACATTTAAAACAAATCATTTGGAAGGAAGTGGCCAAGGTTGTTGAAAGGGTGGAATTTCTTCCCAAAACAAAAGGAAATATTCAATTGACATGGAAAAAGTGGATGAATATATCCAAAACAAGACATCCAAGTAGTTGAAGGTTTTGTTAATCTTCAATTAAACATGATGCATTTATCATTAGCAAATTAATTAGTGCACCCAATGTTGTAGTCATGGAAGAAAATTAGGAACCCAATATTGGAGATGTAATTGTTAGAAATGAAAAAAACAAGATCCACCAATTCCTTTGGGCGTACAAAAATTGTTTTTCTTTTGGTTTGAAGGATTTGCCCAGTCACTTAAGGGCCATGAAATTCAAATTTCTTTGACTAGTGATACACCCATATTTTGAAGGCCTTATAAATATATTGACAAGGAAAGGTCATTGAATCAATCAAAAAGCCAAGAGTCGTTCGAGGTTAAATTGTAGAGTTATCAACATTAGAGTATGCTTCAACTATCATGATGCTTACCAAGAAGGATGTGTGTTGGTACTTGGATGAAAGATAGATGTGTGGGGACTACTAACCCACGAATCGACAAACCAAGTCCAATAAATATGTCATGCCAACACTCAAATAGATCTTCATGCCATTAGGCATGCTAAGGTGTTTTGTTCTTGGGATTTGAAGTTAGGATACCATAAATTACCTATCAAGGAGGTGGAAAAAATAAAAGACTACAATTTGGAGAATTGATGAGCATGGAAAGGATTAGCTCTATTAATGGTGGTTCTTGCCATTTGGGTTGAAATATTCCCTCATAAAAATTCAAAGAATCATGGACAAGATTTTAACAAGGTTGGATTAGGCTCAATGTTGTAAATAACATCATAATTTGAAGTGTTACAATGTAGGAATGTAATAAACATTTACAAGGGGTGTTTGAATGGTTGAAATCCCATGGATTCATGTTAGTCACACATTTGGGGAAGTGCAAGTTTTATATGACTAGATTGAATATCTAATCCATATGATTTATCATGGAAAGCTAAGGATTTAGCAAGCAAAGGAATGTGATCACCCACATTAATTCATGTCCCATAAATGTGAGCCAAGTTTGAACTTTCATGGGATTAACAAACTATTACTAACAATTTTTCTAAGAGTTTAGTATCATTACCAAACCTCTCATCAAATTGACAAAGGTGAATCAAACATGGCAATTTGGGAGGATGCACGAAAACATGTTTTTCAAAAACTCAAGGCCCAATTAACTATTGGATTGATTTTGAAGTGACCCATTAGGTGAAACCCATTCCAATTGCATATAGATTGGAGCATATTTGGTATTGGAACAATGCTTTACCTATGTGGATGATGAGGGAAGACTATCTATAATAACATATATGCCAACCCCTTCAATAATAATGTCAAATCCAAATATAGACATTATGAAAGGTATTGTTTTGCTACAATATGGGTGGTAGTTCATTTCAAGTGTTATTCGTATGGGAACCCCTCCACCCTTGTCAATAGATCATTAGCCATTGAAATGGTTGATGGAATTGGATAAGTTAACTAGCAAAGGCATGCATGATGGACATTCATGTTACAAGAATAAGACTTCCAAATGGTGCACATTGCTACGATTGTTAATTGAAATGCAAATGGGTTAAGTCATAACCCATGCACAACCTAACATGATGGTATAAGAATTAGTGGCATGGGGAGATTGATGGGGAAATAGTGCCAAGATGGCATGTTTCAACTTTCTTGTGCATCATGGCAATGGAAGCTTTTATGACTACCCTGACAAAGGATAATCAACAAATGGGGATCTTGAAGTTGATGAAAACCCCAATGGACATAAAGATGTTCATAAAGATCCTATATTGGATTATCTCCAAAATGAGGATATGATGATTGGAGTGATGACCAAGGAGAAGGATGAGATCTTACAAAAGACCAAAAGGTGGGAGGGTAACCATTTACTCTATGTATGGGAGGATGGATGAATAAGGATTGTGTTTAATCCAAACCAATGGGCAAGGCTAGTGTAGCATGCCCACGAGGAATTAAGACATTTTGGTGTATGATGTACCCAAAGGTTACTATATGGCTAATAGTGGTGGACAATGGGGAATGCACATGAAGGTCCAACAATTTGTGGCAAGGTGCATTAATGTATGTGATAAGATTCAAGCCTCTTTCAATGCCTTGATTCCATAATTGCATCCTTTTCTTGTCATGGGTTTGGGCTACCAATGGAATTTGGATTAAGTTATAGGACAATGGTTTTTGAACATGTGGCATAATCAATATGATGTTGGTGATGGTGGGACACTTCTCAAGATGGATTGAACTAATGCCATCGTCAAAGGAGTCCAATGAAAGAGTTGTTTATGCCTTTTTAAATCAAGTGTTGAATCAATTTGAGCCATTAGTTAAAGTTCTCATGGATCAAAGTAACATGTTTTAGGAAAAAATTCAAGCTTTGTGTGAGCAAGCCTTGATAGACGACCACACCACATCATGATATCATCCCAAAGTAGATGGTTTGGCAAAGAGGGTTGTGCAAATAATTAAAAGAGGTTTGCAAATGTATGGCTTGTAGAAGTGACACTTAGGTGATTGGGAACTATAATTGTGGTTGGCTATGGGCTATAAATTCAATAAGCAAGCATCCTTTACTTCTTTTTCAATATATTTCTTTTTATCTTCTCAAAATCCAAACCTACCAACATCCATGTATAGAGCAATGGTGATAGTCTTGGCTTTTGGATGGTCCAAATGTGTGGATGCATGCATGCGATCGTAGGGCACATATCTTTGAAAAAGTCATGCTAATGACCTTTGAATCTTTTTTTTATTGTTCAACACATAGATACATTGCAATATGCTAGTAAACATGGGGGTAGGTATTGACCACATATCTAGAAAATATACCCCGAGAGACTGTGTGTACATGCATGCAACAAATAACACCTACAAATAATGTTGCATGTTACGACAAGACATGTCATCTTGAAAGTTAAAGAGGTGTTGCCTTTAAGAGTCTTGATTCTAGAGGGATGAGATGGCATGGTATGGAAGTATCATGTGTATAATTGTGCAACATGTCATCTTCCCAACATTGATGGGAAAATAGACCTAAACCTTGTAGTGGTGCCTATAGATTTAATAAGTATATTATGTGGGTTTAGACATGTGTTGATGTTGTCGTGTTGGTATGTGATCAATGTTCCAAGGGTGGGCACATGGGGTATTTAACACCACCTTTGGAAGTGGTTTTTGAAGGAAATTTAATTATGCCTTTAATGCATGCAAAAAAAGGTGGGACTTACTACATGTAGTTAGATTTTTAACATAAGGATTTTGTAAAAGGGACTTTGAATGTGATTATACTTGGCCAAGGATTAGGAGGATTACAATTAGGAAAATAATGATGAGGATCACAATTGCACCTAGCCTATTGAAATCATCACTTTGAATGAAGGTGTCCATTCTTAGTAACTCCATCGTACACATATTCCAAACTTACATAGGTTCTACTATTAAGTTGAATAAAACTTTATCCCCATATAAAGCGGCCAATTATGTGTTTGTTTAATAGGAGTTTATAATGATGTATTGTTGTAAACAACAAGGTGCCTAGATATGGTAGTGCACAATAATTGTTAAATTAGTGTCAATGTAATTGAATGAAATCTTTTTAAGCAAGGAACATAATCCTCATGTGAAAAGGTTTGACGTTTTGAACGATTTAGGATAATTTATTTGGTTTTCATGCTTTGGAGCCTCATTTTTTATTTTTTAAACTCCAAAGTTTTGTGAAGAATAATGTGTTTGTTGTGCCTATTTGACAAAGTTTGTTTGATGATGGGAATGTGTGTGTAAGTTCCAAGTTATTTAACTTTTTCCATGCTTTGATTCCGTCAACACGAAGGTGAATAACATTTGATTATGTGTGTGTGTGTTCTTTAACAAAAGTTTATGTTGATGTGTAGTTATAAACATATATGCACCTAAATAGAGTAGTCCATGACATATTTAATTTTTATCCAATTGTTAAACTGAATTTAGTTGAATTGGAATTGAATTTTGGAATTTGAATTCAATCCATTTAAATCTTAATCCAATTCAATGTAAATTCAATTTAATTTACATGCAATGTCATTCAATATTTTCATTCAAATGAAATTTAATTTTCACAAAATCAATTCATGTTTTTCATTAGTTGATTAGTTGATCATCATTCGTTGTGTTTTAGTGCAAAGCCCAAGTAAATAAATATATGACATTTGACCAAAGCTTTAAGCTTCTTGCATAAGTAATTTAAGATTAACTGCTTTAAAGGGGGGGTTATATCTAGAAAACTAACATTTAAATGAAAGACTCAATATTTAACCTTCCTTCAAAAGCTTTTTATCCTTGTATGTGGGGAAATTGATTTTTTAAATAACCATCAACAATGTAACCTACCTAATGAAATATTTTATCTTTCACTCCCTTTAAATAATAATCATGAATTAGTTGACAAAATGACTTGTAATGTCACAAGACATTCAATTGTTCCTTTTGGTTGTGTGCAAGGTTTATCCATTCATACTTCCATTGTGTTTGGGTGAAATCATGGTAAAGTATACAAAAAAATTAGTATCTCCAAGGTAGTCAAAAAGTGGTCTAGTTTTCAACACAAGTAAAAAGAAAGTAGATTGAAAATAATTGAAAGTAACGTAATAATCTTTAAGTTTATAATGAGGTGATTACAAAATTTGAAAAACTTTCACACAATAAAAGTAAATAATAAGTATGTTTGAAAATGATTGGTCAAATTCAATTAAAAACTTACTTTTTCATTAAAATTTTGATGTGTTTTACTATAATATTGAAACATTGAGAACTTACAAGTACAATTTAGAGTTACATCATGTTGAAAATGGAGAATATTCAATAATTCATCTACTTTCACCTACTTGTACAAGTTTGGACAATTAAAAAGAATAGACAAAAATATAGTTACTTTAGAAATATATATTTGAATGCATATTAGATATGTGATTAATCAACATCATTGTGATAAAATTAAAGATTATCCTCGTGTTGATCATTAAATAAAAAAACATTTATACTTTCAATACATTAAAACTTGTTTATGGCTAATTGTTTTTTTTATGACAAAGATAAAAATTGTCTACTTTACCATGCTTTCACCCGTTTTTGATTGGATTTATATCAACATGTTGTTACCCATATGATTTTGGATAATTGGAATTTGGTAACCTAAAATAATTGAAATGTTATTAAACACAAAAATCACCCATGGGTCTACTAACACCTTTTGAAATTGGTCACCTTGGATTTAACACAATGAAATCAACAAAATTGTCCAACTTTATTTTAAAGTTTGATTCCCACATGTTTATACGATTATTGTAGTTGCTCATTGACTAGAATGACCTTGATAATATAGTTGGTTGGGGTTTAACAATCAACATATAATGTGGCATAATGTTGAATTGAAAACACAACCACTTGCAAGGTGGCCTCAAAACACATTGCATGGTTATTGGATTGAATTTTAATGCAAAACTACCAAGTAGGTGAAGCAAATTCCCATGTCTTCCTATACGCAATTTAACCTTTCTAAATGCACAAGGGAAAATAACATATTGTATGGCTTAATGGTGATTTTCTATAAGTTATTGGGTCAAATCATGATTTGTTAATAAGGAATTGTGATATGACATTGTTAAATTGATGCCTTTTGAAACATATTCATGATTTTGGCCTAGTCTTTTTTAGTCTCTTACATAAGTTTTCTTCTTTATTATTATTATTTTTTTTGTGAAACAAATTGAAAAGTCCATTACAAATAAACACATTGGATATAGAATGATTGGTCAAAGTTTAGAATGTAAGGGGATGAGAGTGAGGGGAAGTATTTGGAGAGCTATGGTAGGGCTTGCAACCCAAGTTCTTGGAATGAGATCATGAGCATTTAAACTTACTTTACTCCTTAATTAGTAACACATTTCCTCTTTTCAGTGTTTGTAGTTCAAAATGAACTTTTGATCAAGCATTTCTAGCACATGTGTGATCCTATTTTGTAGGCAACGATGATTAAGGTTTGGTTGTGAGCAACAATTTTTTTGTTTTAAAATAGATCTATTGTGTTTGGGGTTTCATTAAGGGGTATAACATTTCTAATCACAACAACGTTCAAAAGGATTTTGCAAGCATTGGCTCTTCTAGCAATTGGGCAAGCTAGAATAACTAGTGTGTATCGAGAGGTATCCAATGTTAAAGATTAAAAAATGGTAGAAGCAGATGAAATGTTGGAGGTTTTAAGTGTTGAACTAACTCACAAAGGAAGGCTTCACTTGGTGAAGTTCTTCTGTTAAGATTATATCAAAACCACAAGGAGTTATTGATTCAAAATATGAAACAAATGCCACAAGAAAATCTAATGGTGGAGGTGTTGCAATAGGAGATCAACTTCCACACACAACATACGGTAATTTAGCTTTGTCAATACAAAGATCCCTCCACATTGTATAGTTGATTGGGTTGTGCTTTTGACTGTGATGGTGAAGGCTAGGGTGATCAATTTTCACATGGATGTGAAGAGGGGTTTTCTATACTTGAACACCACAACAATGGAAGGCACAAGGAAGTTGTTGACATTAACCCCACATAAGATTCCATGGGGCACAATAGGTTAATAGGAATGGGTGTCAATGTTCAATCCAAAACTACCACAAGGATTGAAGGTTCCAATGTGGTGTTCTTTGAAGATGTTCTCCTTCAAGTATAAAACTTTTAGTAGTAAAAGAAAATTTGAAGTTTCATATTTAGGTGAGTTTTTAGTGTCTATTTTATTCCATGATTTAAACCAACATAGTTGCATGTGCAATGTGCATAATATTGTGTTATTATAAGGTATAAGTAGTTGTGTACCTCTTTGGCTATGATTGTTTACATTTTCATCATTCTTTATTATGATTTGAAGTGATTTACCTTTTTCACATGTAGTCCAATTTTGGAAGACATGGTTTAAAATAAGATGATTAAAATGAAGGATTTTGTCCAAATGGTGGTGTTTTGCATATGGATCAACCTTGTAATTATATATATATGAAAATGAATTTATGTACAAGATATATATATATTTTAGTTTTTATGTTCTGGTTTTGATGACCTTCCAAACAACTATGAAATACACCTTTATATACAAAATAATCCAAGCATCTTGAAATTTTGTATTTTGTCTATTTTTGTAGTAGAAATCTTATGTTTATTAAACTTGTGACCAAGGAACCACTAATGGGAATGGAGACACTTGGTGACGAGATGGGATGTGAATGAATGCATCATGAAGGGGTTGAATTATGCTATTTTATTCATTTAATTTCAATCCCTTTGAATCAAAATTTGAAATGAAATGGTGGAACAAATGGTAATTATGGCTACGTACGTATGTGTGGTCAATATGAATGGAGATATAAAGGGATGAATACATTTAATAAGCTTGTTTTGGATTGTGACATATCATAGAATCATGAAAGATATTTTGATTTTAATATTTGCATTGGCCTTGTGATATGGATAATTTAAAATTTAAAGCCCATGTGCTACGTATATATGATTCCATGTTCATTTAAGCAAGATATGTGAAAAGGCTTATGTATGTGAAAAAGGAATCATCCAATAATGTTTGACCGTTTTTATCAATTGACCTTTTAATATTTCCCAACAATCAATTAAAATTTTATTTCATCTTGTCTAAAAGGAATTGCCACTTTGGGGCACTTTTGATTTTGAATTTTGGCATAATCATCTCCACAACATAAACATATGCCAAACAAGGTCCCAATATTCTAATATTGCATTATAGGCATGGTTTTAAGAACATGATAGTGTGAACAATCTTGGATAACATATAGTGCATGAATATGTATGCACTTAAACCACCTCATGAAGATTTTCAAATCTTTAAAAGCTAAATGTGTATGTAAATGGGAAAGTTTCAAATGGAATGAAACATTCAAGTTACAAATAACTAACTATATAAAAATGATCAAATTTGAATAAATCCAATCACTCTATCTAAATAACCTTTTGACAACACTTTGAGTCTTGGTGAAATTATTACAAGGAAACATATCTAGAGTCTTTTGGTAGATGTGTATTGTTATGGAGTGCATTTATTTGCATGGAATTGTTTTAGTAATGGTGCAATAATCAAATATGCAAAATTGATCTTCACTTGTTGATTTAAAAAGTTTTTGCCACATTTGCATTTGAAAAAAAAAAAGTTTGCTAATATGAATAGGTCATTTATATATGGTATCCTTGCATAGTGTAAAAACCTCCATGAATTAAAAAATAAATAAAATTCCCATGATACCATGCCATTATGTTTTTTCAAAATGCCCAGTTGTCCATAACACTTTGTAAGGCTACCTGAAACAATACTAAAAAAAACTACACATGTTTCTACATGGGAAAAAAAAATCCATTGGAAAAAAAATAGCTACACCCAAGTGCTCCTCCTAAATATATAAAAAAGCTAAAATATTGTTTGCTATAGAACCTTGACAACTTACCCAAAAAAACTAAATTATAGAAATGTTGATTTTTTTTAAAAATTCGAAGAAAAAAAAGTTGTAAAGGAAAGTAAATAATCTTTTGGAATTCATTTCTTGAACTTATTTTGAATTATATTTGAGTTTTTGAAAGTTGATGGTAAATCGTCTTATTTTAGACCCAGGATGGGTTGATCAAACCTTCTTCACTCTAGGTAATCCTTTTTACTTGTTAATCATGCATTTGTATGGAAAAGGAAAATTCACCATCAACCAAATATTGGTATAACTAGGAAATCTTATTTTGGTTCTTCCACAAATACATGAAACCCATTCAAAATTTTGCTCATTTTTCCTTTGGTGCATCTCACAACCATGTGACTCCTCTTTCTCACTAATGCAACATGGCATCATTTTCATGACTTTTTTGACCTTTTTGCTAATTAATTTTGTCATTCAACAACTATTGTCAGTTTTGCTTATTGAAGTTATTTGAAAAAGAAAATGTGACAAAAGACCATCCAAAATTTATTTCAAGAAAAAAAAAAAAAACCATTTGCAAGAGAAAAAAAAATCTTAGTGATGAAGGAGCAATTGTGCTCTTTGAAGGGTACAACCTCCTTGATGATGGGTCTTTTTCTTTTCTTTTCTTTTTTAAAAAAAATGTATAAGGCAAGACCCTTTCCCAAGGGCCGCCCCCTTTATTTGAGGGTTATAGTCCCCAAAAATTAGGGCGACATGTTCAAGCGGGCCTTCCCCAACATCTCGTGCAAAAGGTTGTTTATACAAATGGTGGAAGGTTTGCATGTGAAAGGCAGATGGTCTCTTTAATTGAGGAACCATCAACCCTGCAGGGACGGACTTTCAAATACAAAGGAAAAAAAAAGAACTTGTGGTACACTATGGTTTGACAAGGCACTTGAAACAAAATCCCTTTCAATATGGAAGTACAAGGGCAGCTTCAACACATGCCTCTCACATAATTAATTAATTAATTATGAAGATTCCATGTTGAGAATTAGAATATTCCTTAATATTTCAAATATAATATACTTTTATTTTTAAAAAAAATCTTTGAGAAAGGTATTTTTGTGGGAGAATTTAAGCATTTTTACAAATAATGGACTTTTTCGTAAAGTCATCCTCTATTTCAACCCCTATCTCCTCTGCTTTCGCCCCCTATCCCCTCTTTCAGTGGTATCCTTAAAAGTAAGGAAATTTTATTATTAAATCTGGGTATGAAATGCTGAAACTCAGCCTTTAATGCATAAGGTTCAAGAGTAATTATTGTAGTTGTACAGGTACGAGCAGTGAAAATTTATGTAGCAATAGCTCAGGGAAAAGGAAACACAGGACGAAACTCAGTTTACCACCAAAATTGCTGAAAAAACTAGTTTGGGTCCCAGTTATTTCCTTTTGTAAAATTTTCATTCCCAGTTACACGTTTGATGGCCTATTATGCCGAACTGGCCGTTCTCTCCCCTTCCCCACCCTAATTGCCTGACGTTATGGATAACTCTTACATATAACTAGTGTCTAAGTTGTTAAGGTACTAGAGGTATGCATTGAAATATATTTAGATAGAGTCACAGCCTTCCTGAAGAACTATAAGAAGGGGATGGTGCTTCTTGTTCATCTGCAATGAATGGAATGATACTCTTGGGCTAGACAATGGAATAGCTAAGAATATGGCTTTAATGGCGGCATCTTGGCAGCTCCGTCCAAGTCTAAATCCATAGGAATTGGATTCAAAGTAGGCTTCCCATTCAGTTTCTAGGGCCATCTTGGCCAAAGCTT
>Ga0116227_10010951_pt1 | contig 15515 bp, 10 predicted proteins | sample S1TSphgellanicum_FD_89693 | JGI IMG/M metagenome (GOLD analysis project Ga0116227, IMG submission 89693) | Host-associated microbial communities from peat moss isolated from Minnesota, USA - S1T2_Fb - Sphagnum magellanicum MG | ecosystem: Host-associated > Plants > Peat moss > Unclassified... | reverse complement strand
CCACAAACTGTCTGTTTGTTGGTGGCTTCCTGGAACTGTAGACTAGCACTTTGCAATCACAATGAAGAAATTTAGGTTGAAAATGAACAGGCTGTCTCTCATCTCGAGAATCTCTCAGTCCCTGTTTCTCACAAGGAGAATGACCTCCAGTGCAGAGGTTAGTCTCTCCAACTACCAGCTTCTGGTCATTGTCATTAAGGCAGGCAAATAGATGTAGAAAATGCTGATGGCCAATTTACATGGTGCTTAAGGTTCATGGAAACACAATGTCTGAAATGTCCCCACAAGAATTTCAATCAGAACAAAATGTAAACCCAATAACTCCAAATTTTGTTTTCATCAAGTTTTCCTCATCCAATGATCACTAGGAGAGCCACTTTTTCTGCACTGACATGGTAAGAACACGCAAACCCTAATTTACAATGTTGCATCCCAGCATGAGAGGAATTATATACCTTGGAATTTTTTGATGCAACCAGCTTCAAGAGCTTGTGTTCAGAGCAGCAAAAGAGCTGAAACTGCAAAGGGATCCAGGCACTGCAATATAACAGAATTCTTCGAAAAATGACATGGGGAAAGGGTATTCCATCACCTCCAGAGAGCCAAAATTCTCTAGCAAGAGAAGACAATTGTGACGAAACCTCTCCTCGAAGCAGAACCAATGCTTCAGGTGGGATGATTCTCCTTTCTTCATTCTTCGGGCAGTCCATGACATATGATTGCGACCAGTTTGGTGATTTGGAGAAACCCATCCAAATTCATTACAGCCCGAAAGCCAGTCAGGCGAGAACTTCTTGATTCCACTTGCTATCTCCATGTTAGCCGGAAACAACAATCGCCAAAATGTGGAGTTTCGCCCTGCACTCAAAGAAACGGACTGTGGCACCTCACGAACACTTCGTCAATCACCGTCCATCTTTCACAGAAAGAAGTTGGTAGAAAGTAGTTGCGAAATCGTCTTGTGATAACATTCGCGAGAAAGAGCCAGGATCATAGGCCTCAGATGGAGTTACCAAGGGCTCGGGAAGTGACCGCTAGCTTTAAGGTCAGAACGTAGAACACTCAATCCCTCGCACTTTCCGGCCATCGACTCCAATTGCTGATCCCTTAGAGTCGTTGGTCTCACGAGGTGTATTAGACGAGATCGATCGAATCCCGGAATTCAGACCCAATAAGCACAACTTAGAGGACTAGGAAAGATGCGCACATTATCAGGAAGTTCGCATGGGACCGGAGAAAGAAAGATGCGCACAGGACGAGGGAGTGCGGATGGAGCGGAAATTGATGCTCAACGACGGTGGTGTACCATAGTCCAGATGAAACACGGCACGTCTTCCTCATCACCGCAACCCCCGGGTACCTTCTTCACCGTCGGTTCACGACCTAGTCTGTCTTGGGCGAGTTCGAGGAAGCGGCTATTTTCGGACTGAAAGTCGCTCGCTGCACTGCAGGAGGAGCAGTGCTTATTATTGGGTGTTTGCTTTTCCGGGCTGATTGCCGAGAGGACTCCTTTGCTCGAATTTTGCGTTTGTTTCAAGCCGAGAAACGGAGCGAGCTGTATTTTCCTGAGAGAGAAAGCGTGATCATTGAATTGGGCTGGTTCATTGCTGGGTGTTCAATTCTTCTTTTCCGTGCAGATCATTGCTGAGAGGACGTCCTCGCTCACTCTTTGCGCTTGTTTCAACTAAGACAAGAAACGGAGCTGTGGATTTGTGCGCAAGAAGAGTGACCAGTGAGTATAAATCGGGTTGACTTCACGTTCGTGCAATCCTCGGGTGATCAGCTCTAATAACATGGAGTCGAAAGCGATGTGGCTGCTCCGAGCCCTCTATTTTTCTATTTGTTTCAACACTTTTCGAGTTGCTCGTCAGTTAGCACCCGAGCCATTGGCGTCGTCCCCGTCTGCATCATCATCCTCGTCATCCTTGTGTTCACGACCGCTCGCGACGACGCTGTGGGGTGCCGCTTTCGCGTTCTTCAGCTTGATGGCCGATGCATGGCCTGCCTCTAAAGCAGCCACCTCGTTGTGGTCTGAGCGGCGTTCTTTGAGGAACAGGTTGGCGGCCTTCTTTTTAATTGGACCAGTGGCTCCAATGATTGGAATTGCTGTGATTTTAACACAGATGTACGCCACCTTGAGGTTTCGCCAGATCCTTAGAAGTTCAACCAATCCTCAACTAGCACCTGATACAATGTCTATGTCTAATAGGTTAAGGGGGCTCATAGACGACATCCTTGTTATATTGTTTGGGATCAACCAACCACCAGGTTTCTTGAAGCGTACAAGAATAGTAGCAAACACCTACATCGTTCTAGGAATGAGTTCTGCAAGCACGCTACCACCTTCACATATCGATAGACACGCTAGTCCAGTAAACGAGGATAATATGGCCGATGCTTTGACCCTTGGGCATAAGACGCCTGAAAATTCACACTTGATGGAACTAAATCAAGCAGGGAAATTGGCATTATTGGAAACTAGTAGTATCCTTCCTAATTATAAGCAACTTCGGTTTCTAGATGGTAGGAGTGGTACAGCAACACTTATAATTTTGGTCCAAGCAGTAGGATATGTTACATCTACTGTTTACAGAGCAATTCATCATTTGCCAGTGAGTCCTATAGAAGCCATAGGGTTTGCTTTTAGCATGTTGGTCATTCTCCATTCTCTTGTTCATAGTGTGGGAGTGATTTGTCAAAATCATCTTGTCATATACTTGAACCCTGCACAAGAACAAGAAATGTTAGATAAATGTAGGTCTACACGATGGTCAGATGTGGATGACCTAAAATGTGGAATTCAGGCGATGGCGGGAACGTTCGTGGTGGCGAACGCGGTGATCGTATTCACGATATATATAAGTCCGTATGCAATAGGACCCATCCTCTTTGCGGTTTCTATTGTCTCCCAACTACAAGCTGTGATGAACTTAGCGAGCAATCGGCCTTCATCAACATGGGGTGTTTTGTTAGGCCTTGGGAGTGTGATGATTAGTTTTGGTGGGATAGTTGTATCCATTGTGGCCACCATACTGAATTGGCAGACCAACAAGTTTGATAGTCGCACCCCTTCTGCCATACATAGCTTACCTTTCCTAGGTTAAAAGTAATTTTGCTCATTTTAGTGATGAATTTTACATAATACCCACAACATTGATACATCGCCAAATGTTGTTACGAATGTGATTCGAAACAAACAAGGTTTAAAAATTATTGTCATGTATTGTTATGTGAAACACTTCTTATGATATCAAATACCTGTGTTTGTACACATTTAATTTGTTCGGAGTTCATGTTGTTCTAATGTGAATAAAAAGCATTTCAATGATTTTGCATAGTTTGATAATATTCTATGAATTAATAAGTTGGTTTCATGCTTCACATTGCATTTAACCTGAAATTTCAAAAAGAAAAACTCCAACATGTAATCTTCAATGCATCTTAGTGCCCTCATAAATAAGCAGAGTTATTTTTACGGATTTTTTCAATCAAGTTTTGAATGTCAATCATTGCACAATTATATTTTCAACCTTATTTATCATTTGAATGACATTTTAAATACTATAGGCATATGATAGATTGCCATGTTTCATTCAAAAAAACATGCATGTAAATGTAGTTCCAATAAGGGGATTTTTTGTTTCAAGTTTGAACATACCATAAAAGGTAAACTCTACATGCAATAAATTGCTGGTTCCAATTTTCGTTTTGGTTTTTAAGTCCTTGAATAGTAAGTTACGAAATGTTGGAAAAATTCCACCCTTTTGATTAATCTTCTCAAAGATGTAAAATTGTCCTTGCTTCCATTCAGTTTGTTCAAATAGTTAAAATACATATGATTCAAAACAAACGAAAAATGTTGAGAATTTCATGAAAGGAATAATAATTAATCATTGTTGAATGGAAGTTGTCACAAATGCCCCTTTTATCACATATTGAAAAGAATTTGAATGTGAATACAATTTCAAAAAAAATAAAATCCAATTCTATTAATTTCAAACTATATGACATTTATGCATAACTTTTTAAAATTTCTAATGAAAAAGTAATTTTGAACACCATATTGACCAATCAAATTCAAAAGTGTTTATTCATTACATTTATTATTCCAAAATTTCTTAAATTTTGTATTCAACTTAATATAAACCCAATAAAAAGCACCATGGTTTCAAAATGAAATTTCAACAAAATCTGAATCTATTTTCTTTTGTTTTTGGTCAAAACAATGTATTTTTTATTCTATTCTAAATCAAGGACATTTAATTGTGTATTTTAACATGCTTTCACCCTCCATGGTTCAATTCTTATGCTAGTTCTCGCAAAAGGGTGTCAACTTGGGTGAAATTCACAAGAACACATGAACTTAAACCTTTCAATTTAACATTGCAAACAAAATGAATGATTGTTCTTTTCCAATTGTTTGATGTACCCAAGGTGACACCCATCCAATGTTAGTTGATTTTTTTGACACATGTATGCGATAATCTTTATGGTTTCATCCATTACACTCCAAAAATATACATAAAATATTGATTAACTCACTTGTTTTCATTTTGCAAGAAGATAAGGTTTTAAAGGGTTGGATTGCTTACATGCAATGTTCCTCCAATTAATACACAAGGTTTTGGCACATTCCTTGTGTCCTTTATTTATGTATGGGAAAGGTACAATATTCATTTTTTTTAACGACATAAGGAACTCATGTTATTGCTTGTTTCCCATGCCTTCCACCAAGCAAATACCTTATTGCCCTACCATTCCTCTATACATAACCATATGTAAACCATGATGAATAGGAATTATTGTTTGTTTCCCATGCTTTCCACTGAGCGAATACCTTATTACCTTGTCGATCCTCTATACATAAACATACATAGACCATGAGCCATGAGAAGTGGGTGGGGATTTACAACCACTTTTGAAGAGTGGATATCCCTATCAATAGGCATAGTCTCTTTCCTATTGTTAATATCTTTTTTCTTTTCGAGGAGGGTTATTGATTGATGTAAGGTGCCCTCTAAAAACACTCTCAAAAATTTATATGTTTTATAAAATGGTCAATACCCATGCTTTTAAAGGGTTAATGGTTATTTTTTCCTCATTTTTTAAGAACCAAACTTTGGAAATTTTGTTGTAATTGATATATCAAAATTTAAGAGGATGTATATCAAGATATTTAACGAAAAGGTATGACTTGTCAAGTTTTTTATTCAAAGCAAGATGAAACTATGTTCACAAATAACACTTGGTGAAATGGTATGAAGATATGGACATTGTTTTGAAATTTTATAAATCTAACATGAATCCAATAATTTAGGTGCTAATTTTTTAACGTATTAAATTAGATTATTATGCCTCAAATGTGCCTCTTGAAAGTAAATTCGAATTTATTAATTTTGATATATTAAAAAAATGCTTTTATGTATAAATTAAAACATCAAAAACTTTATAATGTAAGATGACAATAAATGTTCCTACATCAAATTATCAAGTGTAATGATGTTGTTTAATGATCTTTTTAATCTTCATAATATTTAAAATAGTAAGCATTCAACTTTTATGACATGACCTTAAATCTAGAAATGATTTTGGTATGTGTTATATTATATTTACAATAAAATAGAGTATTTTAAATGTCTCAAAAAATAGAAAAATATTACTATTCGTACATCAAATCAATAAAATCACAAAATATTAAAACCAATTGTGTTCATAACAAAGGAATTTTTTGGTAGACCATATAATGGACAACATCATGATTATTTTCATTGTGATTGCATTAAAATTAGCTCAAACCTTTGTGGTAATGGCCAAGTATAAACTAAACCTCCTATAAGGTCACCAAGCTTAATATTGTTTGGGTTGAAGTGGGTGTCATCTTAGAATTATTATAGCAAAATCATTTTTCAAAATTGAACTAATTTTCATAAACAAATATTGTATAAATTCAATAAGTTTTGTTCTATTGGTATGAAAATTGTTATTCACATTGGAACTAGTTGCAACTAGTTGCAACCCTAAACCTATTCACGTTGGAATTAGTCACAACTAAATTAGATTACCCTAATTAATTAGGATCAAGCTTAATCAAGCTAGATTTAATCTTGGAATTAAACATTAACACATGACAGAAGGACTAGGCTAATATGTTGAAAAGTTGTTATTAAGGGTCCATTCATGCTAGTAGAAGTTGCATGCACTCACACCATGAAACCTATGTTTTTTTCAAATTTTTTTTAAAGAATATTTTTGAAATATTTTCAATCCATCATTTCACTTTTTTTTTAAATCTATTTTTTTTTCATACTATTTTGTTAAGTTCTATATTTTAAAATTGCAAAATTATGTTATTTAAAAATAATTAAAATTGTGTTTTATGTGTTTTTTTATCATTAGAATGATTCTAAATTTTTTGGATATGTATACCAACATATTGATAATAACATCATATAAAAATATGTCCATCTTTAGTTTCCTTTTCGCAATTTGAAATACACAAAATTAAACAATGGTTATAATTATTAATGCATTAGAAAAAAAAGGACAATATGTGACTAACACATTTACAATTACTTACAATTATTTGGTTTTGCAACTACATTTTTGCATTTTGCAACTAGTGTAACATCATCTAATTCACTTACAATGAGCTTACGACTCATCTATGACTAAATTGTTTTACTTCTATATAAAGGTTGAATTTATCATCTAAGAATAGCCATCTAAAGTCCCATTAGTAGCAAATGAAATAATGCTTAGTTGAAGTCAACATATGTCTATATACATTAATTAGAATAATTATTTGATTTACAACTAAACTTAATATTCATAACTTTTAATTTATATTTCAAATTAGTATTCAAAAATTTCATATTATTTTTAATGTAAGTCATTGATATGATTATTGCAATTATATTAATTTCATTACATTAAATTACTTACACTTTCAAATAAATTAAATATATTCCAACAGAGATTATTATACAAAATATTTTTATATTTTTTAATAGCAATAAAATTACTGCAATTAATGTATGATTATTATAAAATCAAAATATTTTTTTAACCTATACATTATTTATAATAGACACATAATTTAGAATTCAGCTTAATTATTCATAGTTTTAATTTCAAAATATTTTTAAAAATTAAAATATTGCTACTATTAATTGTAAGAATCACATTCCAGTATACTAGAATATTTAATTATGTTTAAAAACAAATAATAATTGTTACTACATCCTAGAATTTTAAAATATTTTATTGAAAATTTAATGTAATTACAATAAATTACTTTACTTATTATTTATTACTGGTTATTTTCAATAAATAAATATTACTATAACATAAATTTTCAGATTACTTAAAATGATAGTTGCCTATCATAAGACATTATATTTTAATGATAATGACTACATTTTGTATCCGTGAGTGAGAAGTTATCATTGTCCTATAATTGAGATTTCTATTTCAAATTTTTTCAATAATTTTAAAATAATAACCAACTTGATGTAATTATTATATTCAAAAACAAAGATACACTAAATAGTTTTATGTATTACTCATTATTTACTTATTTCCAGTAAACTTTTGATACAAAAACGTAATATTTTATATTCATAATTATTATTTTATAGTAACATAAAATCATTGTAATTACTTTATTTATTTGTAACTTAGAATTATAGTACTTGCACAATTAACTTGGAGTTAAACTTTATTATAATAATCTGTAATTTATAATTTATAAATTTAGTTCTTATATCTACTTGTGCATAATATATCACTTTTATAAATAATTATAAACGATTCAGAAAGGTTACACTAAATAGTTATTGTTACAACTTAGATTTTTATATTACATAATTTATATTCTTATAGTAAAATAAATCAATTATTGTCATTCATGTTACATTACTTTAAAGTCAATGTAATTACTTTTGATAAGAATTTATTATATTATATTCATAATTATTTTCTAATTGAACATAATTATCCGCAATTTGTAATTTATAACTTTAAATCTGAATTAAGTTTTTAGTAAATTTATAATGTAGTTGAAAAAATTATTGTAATGATTGTAATTGTAGGAATTATTATATAGTAAATCATTTTTTTATTTCTTGAATTTTATAGTTACTTATTTAGGATAAATATTTTTATAGTAATATTACAGTAACTAAAAATATTAATATATGTTCAGCAAATTATTGTATTTATAGTTATTAATTACCAATTGAAAAAAAAAACTACTTGACCAACAACAATTTTTACAATAATAAATGTCGTTATATAGTAATTATAATAATTAGTTTACTGTTACATTTAAAGTAAATAATTGTGTAGGAATTTATTTACTTATAGCAATTTTTTTTTCATTATTTTTAATTTGAAAATAATTAGTTTTAGGATAATAGTTATTATTTTTACATTAACTATATTATCTATAATTCAACCAGATTTTTCAAAGTAAGGAAATGCTTTTAAATATTTTAATTATTTATGTATTGACAACTTGTGAGTAATTAAATAACTAGTTAGTTAAATATTAAAAAGTTATAGTTATTTAAATAGTTCATAATGAATACTTAATATTTGTAGTGTATAATTGATATTTTAAATATATGTTAACTTTAATCATTATTAATTAAATGATTATCTAATTATCTAGTAAATTGTACTTGAATTGTTTACAGATCTAAAAATTAAGAACAAAAAGCATGAAAAGAATTTTAGGGATTTGTTATCTCACATTGTTCGTTTTTCATTCCTAGTTTGACAATTATATAAACAAGGGGTGTGGTCATCCAATTTCACATTAAAAACATGTGCAAATGGGATGAGGCAATCAAAATGCTTAATCCAAAACAAAAAGAAAAATTAAACATAATTTTAAATTACTTACCTCCCTAACCTACTTATTTCTCTAATTAAGTAGGTGTTTAGTTTGACCTACCCACTTAAGTTGACCTATATAAGTACCTACTTATATGACTATATATTTAACATAGGAAGGGAGACCTACCTAACTACCTTTTCACCTAAGTAGGTAGGTAGGTATGTAACCTAAGTTTGTAAACACCTACTTATGTATTTACCTAAGTACCTACCAACATAATATTAGTATTGTGTATTAAATTCATTTTAAAATGCCACATGGCATATTTACATTGGACCACATGTTATAATATAAATAATCGAAACATGTGAATTGAACATCCCAAATTATTTCAAAATAATAATAATATGTATTTTAAATAATTAAATATTGAGATGTGTGGCAGCACATCATTTGGCTTCAATATTGACCAAATTTGTCGCATTTTAATCACATGTGACAATATGTACACAATGGAGTCAAAAGATGAACTTGTATTTGCTGATTTTTTCTTTCATGTAATATCCCTTTGTTGTTTGCAATTAATATTGCATGTGACTTGTTCAAGTTGATTAAAGGAATTTTAGTCACAAATGTCACTTGCAACTAAAATTTAATTGCAAAGACCATTCAAAAATAGATGTTTTTCTTGTAGTGCTTCATGTCATTAAAAAAATCTCATAAACACCCTATTCAAACAATTATTACATGTAAATTGTTTTTTAAAGAAAAACATGAACCAACACTCATTCAAATCAATGATAGATAAAATATGAAATATTCCATGAAGTTCCCCAAAATATGAATTTCATGAATCACACGTATCACATACCACCCAATAATAAGACTCAAATATTATGGAATGGGTTTGCCCGCTTATGACAAATTTCAAGTTCAAACATAACAACATTTTATCAATATGGGAATGAAATTCCCAAAAAATCAACTTTGATAGGTATTCAATTCACATAGTAGCAACAACATTTAATTAAGAAATGGTCAACCCTTTACACAAATTCAAATTAATAACAAATAAAATAAGAAATGAATAACCCAAAAATCTTATGGGGGAATCCAAAAATATTGTTGGTTTAGGGTGTAGTTGCACTAACATGTACCATATAGCCCATTCAATAGTGTTTTTTTTTGAGTTTTTGGAGGGAGGGTAAATAGGTTGGTGTCTGAACATTTCACTTTTCAAAAAGCTCAAAATCTTTAGATATATCTTGATTATGTTTGGACTTAAAAAAGGTATTGCAAACCTTCTCTCGATGCACCCATCATGATAATGATTGCTCAAAATGGACAAAGAATGAGATACATGGCTTGGAAATAATGTTTAGTTTGGTGTGATAAATGTTTGGTTTGGCAAAGTAAGTGTCGGACCTAAAGATCTTTAGACATAACTCAATTGCACTTGGAGTTGAAAGAAGATTGGAAAGCTTGAATTGATGCACTCATACTTTTTTAGATCACTCAAAATAAGTAAGAAATGACAAATATATGAGATTTGAAAATAAAAGGTTTAATGCATTGTTTTCAAGCATTTTGATTTTTTGATATGTTGAATTGTCTTGCGAGTTCAAAATATATTGCTGACCTCCACTTGATATACTGATAATCACAAAGATCACTTAAAATAAGACAAAAAATGATAAATATGAATACAAATATATGTTAGGTTATCAACTTGTGCTCAATGATGGATATGTTTACCTTAGCATTGTTTGTGATTGTCATGAAAAGGATATAACATTAATTGGCAACAACTTTTTTTTCTTAATATCAAAAATTTAAAAAACAAAACTTGCATGAAACACCCGAAAACTTAAAAGGTGATGAAATTTCCCCCTAAAAAAATTTCTAAAAGATTTGGTGGTTTTTTTTAACCAAGAACTTATGATATAGTATCCCCTATTATTTCTTGAGATGAAAATTTTGTCAAATTTCAGCAGTGAAAACACTGCCACATATAATATCAAATAATCAAAAATTGAAAATTATTCAGATCCACATATTAATATCAACGTTCTTGTCAAAAAAATTAAATCCCCAATTATTAGTTTCCCATGTTGCTTTTATTTGACACTACCCACTTACTATGGACAAGGGTTGGATTTGGGGTACCCAACTTGACACCGAACCTTAGAGCCACCTAGCATAATAACGATATCTCTTAGGTGTCCCAAAGGGGGACATGTAACCAGTGTATAACCGACAGGTTAATGGGCACTTATTAACAAGGTATTTGAAAACCAACCATCATGCAGAACCAATGGTTATTACCAAAATTATTGATAACTTAACTTACTGAAAAGAATTACTCAAAATTCAATATTTCCTCCACTTTAGGTACTTGTTAATTCGTTTAATGATTTTGGTTTTACTTTTAATTTTCAATCTTTGTTGGTATTTGGTGTATAATTTTCAATACATGTGAACTTCTATCGTTTGAATTTGCATTGTTTCACATCTTGAAAAATTTCTTTGTTGAAGATCATTTTACTAGATGGGCAAACAACATGGTTCAAATCCTTCAAAGATTATGAATGATTTTATTCATTTCACATGTTCCACTTTTCCAAATATTTTGATATGTTAGTTCCTTAGTGATTTAAATTCTTTGCATGTTAATTTGTTTCAGTGATATATTAAAAAGTATTTCAGTACTTCAATGCACAATTTTGTTTTAGGTCCTAAAGTTATAACCAATGAATTGCAAAAGATGGCAAGTCCTACTAATCGTGGAATGCATCCCTATGTGTCTTGCAAATTTACATTATGATTTGAAGGAACAAATGAGCAACAATCAATATAATTCACATGGTATTAGACATGCCTTTAAGAGGTGTACTAAAAAATGGTATGACCTCTCATAATTATATATGTCTTCCATATGCATCTTCAAGTGCTTTAGGTCAAGTAATGCCTTTGGAGTGAGGCACTTATTTTATGAATGCCCTACTCCTAATACCTTCAAATTTGCACCTTCAAATCTTAAAATGTTTTGAACAATTGTTATGACATCAGACTTATGTTGCATTCACACTTGATGTTAAATCAATGTTAAATGAAAATCTAGGTTACACTGTAGGTGGCACACAATGTTAATTAGGTGATAGTTTAATGTTAGATGAATGTTAACATAACATAAAATCTCCATAGTAAGTAGGTTTTAAGTCTTAATTGACTAGCACTATGTTAAAGGACTCAACATCAGAGTCACTAACACCAAGTGTGAACGCGCTTTTATCACATGAACAAAATTTTGCATGATTTTTCAAATACTTAGAGGACACCAGTTACATTCCAAAATCGATTTTTTTAATGTAAGTGGATATATATACCCGGGATGATAACCGGGGTGCATGATGGATTGTGGAAGGGGGCGGGGGATGTACTACCAGTTCAACTACTGTCATGGATGGATGATTTTGGATTCGTTGGATGATTGCTGAACAGTTCGCTCTCCTACGTGACCGACATGAGCGTCGCAGAACAAAGCAAAGCGCAAAACGATCGACTCTCTCGTCGTCGACGAAAACCATGTATAATTTTTCCTTGCCAAATTCGATCGACGATTACGAGGTGCTCATCCCTGCTCTGAAGCAGAATTTTGGATTGGGGAAGTTTTTTCCTCTTGACCCATCGTAATATTCTTCCTCTATTTCCATCACCTGCTCCAGGAAACTATTGAAGAGTAATGGTTTTGTGTTGCAGGTGGAGGAGAGGAAGCAAGAGGCGGCAGATGCCCTCACACACTACTCACAGTTTGCCATGGCATGCATAGGCCAGGGCGTGACGCCCAGTCACCTTCGCCTCCATCTTCTTAAGGTAATCGATTTGCACTTCCTTTAGACTAGTAACATCAGTCTTTACTACTCTTAGATATCATAGCGATAGTGGATATACACTAAGAAATACACATTGGAGTCCAAGTCTCTTCAGGGCATTTTTGGGAGGCGGAGTTGGAATGTTGTAGATGCACTGAAACCCTATTAGTTCCAGAAAACAGATTTCGTGTCTTATGCTTTTGCATTTCTGAAACCCAAATTAGTTCTCGATAACAGATTTGTTGTCTTATGCTTTTGCATTCCTGAAACCCTAATTAGTTCAAGAAAACTGATTTATTGTCTTATGCTTTTGCATTTCTGAAACCCTCATTAGTTCCAGAAAGCACTTTTCTTATCTTATACTTTGGCACGATTTGTGTCAGAGACTAGTGTAGATGTTGAAAGAGAAAGTCTACTGCCTTGGTGCAGTTTCTGTAGTGCATCCAATTGATTCTGCAGTCTTATTTAAGAATCTGCAGAAAACCCTATTATGCTCTTCAGGAAGCTTTTACCCCACCTACTGTGGCATTTTGTATGAAGCATCAGAGAACAACGTTCAGAAGACTCAAATTCATTTCCATCACTGTTGTTTGGTTCCAGTCCTGAGGGATTATATGACTCTCCATGCATGTAAAACCCTAAATCCGGCACAATAAAACTTGAACTCTCAATTGGAAGAGTCCCATAGTCTGAAACTCTCCATGGGTCTGGAACCCTAAATTTGGCATGATACCTTGAATTCTTAATTTGAAAAGTCTTCAACCAGTCTGAAATTTGATATCAGGCAGGGTGGTCAAGTATTTCCTCAACCAAAGCCCAAAAGAAGAGTCCAAAGCCTTTGGTAAAGATATCAAGTCATATGTCAGGGTCCGTTTAACCAAAAAGAGATAAAGGTTTTGTTGAAAGGTATATGTTTACCCAAAAAGATATAAAAGAATCATTGTGAGGAAAAAGTTTAACCAACAAATAGAAATGTTTTCTTGAGAGGTCGAGGTTTAGTCAAAAGAAATATAGGTTTTTTCAAGAGTTAAGATGTAAGTTTTGGCAAGAGAAAAAAATTTAGCCAAGAATAGATATAGGTTTTAAGTTTTTTCAAGAAAGAAAAGTTCAACTGTAAAGAGATATAAGTTTTGAAAAAAGTTAGAAGTGTACCCAAGAATGGATATAAGTTTTGCCCAAAAAAAAAAAAAGTTTTGCAAAGAGAAAAAACTTTAACCAAGAAAGGATATAAGTTTTGTCACGAGAGAAAAGTTTAACCAAGAAGGGATATAGGTTTTGCCAAGAAAAAAAAGTTTAGCCAAAAAAAAAAAAACTTTTATCAAGAGATAAAAGTTTACTTGAGAAAATATATAGCTTTTGCCAAGAGATAAAAGTTTAGCCAAGACAAAATATAATTTTTGTCAAGAAAAAAGTTTAGCCAAGAAAAAGAGATATAAGTTTTGCCAAGAGATAGAAGTCTAGCCAAGCTTAAATATAGGTTTAACCAGGAAAAAATATACGTTTTGCGAAGAAAAGATAGCAAAGGGTAGGTAAGGGATTGGTTGGCAGTTGGTTGGGTTCAAGGTTTAGACTAAGAGGTAGGTCAGTAGAGTAGGGTAATTAGGTGGGAGGGTAGTATGGAGGGTCAGGGTTGAGAAAAAATTGGCCCAGAGACAAGGGTCAATGGTCAGCGAGCAAAAAAATTGACTGTGGTACAATGTTGGTTAATGTAGGGTGAAGAGGCGGATGAAAAACACGGCCCATCCTGTGGACAGAACGGCTAACTGGTGCAGTCATGGAGGCTGGTTCACTTTGGCCGAGTTCTTGCTGCTTAGACTGGAGATAATGTAAAAGAGTGATTGCCACTACGCAGTCGGCACTACAATGCCACAGACTCTGTTCACAACTAATAATTGTACGAGTCCCTAGGACTGCGATGTTATGGATTATATCAACAACTAATATAGTTGCTCCAAAGTCAGGCCAGGGGCATGATGAGGGTTGGAGCCTGGGGTTGTACCGTTGCCATCGCAGCTGGAAGTTGCAACTCTTCAATCACTTTTCAAACATCACATGGGCTGAAAGATTGGTCCAGTTTCTATCTCTGGCTAGAAATGAATGCACAACGATATCATTGCTATTGGTATGTGTACCAATGGTTTTTTTTCCTAGCGAAATTTCGCCATTTTTAGACAAAGAAATTGGAAATTTTTTGGAGTTTTTTTTATAAAAAATTGTAACTTCGACTGATTTTTCTAAAATTTTGTTAAATTTCGCAAAAATTTTGACATAAAAAAGCTGGGAAAAAAAAAGAAACTGCTGTCTGGAACGCGTCAATCTCTCTGACCTCACATTGTTTGAAAGACAAGTGCATTTTCTACTTGTGGCTAGGGTAATCAATGAACACAAACAACACTGCTGTCGGTAATTGTATTGTCGGCATGTCAGTATGACACGCGGGAATTTTTGGGAAGGCCGCGCACAGTGGGGCTGGACGTTTACTGACATGGGAGGCAGCCACGTCGTCACCGTTTCCAGGTCCTGCCGGAGCGGGGTTGGTGACTGAGCCAGTTATATTTCCAGTACTTATCCTGGTTCAGTGTTTTCCTGTCGGTAACAACTGGTTGGACCCAGAAACGATGCTTCAGGTGGGATGATTCTCCTTTCTTCATTCTTCAGGCAGTCCATGACATATGAGTGCAACCAGTTTGGTGATTTGGAGAAACCCATCCGAATTCATTACAGCCCGAAAGCCAGTCAGGCGAGAACTTCCTGATTCCACTTGCTATCTCCATGTTAGCCGGAAACAACAATCGCCAAAATGT
>Ga0116227_10010950_pt1 | contig 15517 bp, 5 predicted proteins | sample S1TSphgellanicum_FD_89693 | JGI IMG/M metagenome (GOLD analysis project Ga0116227, IMG submission 89693) | Host-associated microbial communities from peat moss isolated from Minnesota, USA - S1T2_Fb - Sphagnum magellanicum MG | ecosystem: Host-associated > Plants > Peat moss > Unclassified... | reverse complement strand
TTTTTTTTTTTTTTTTTTTTTTTTTTTTTTTTTTTTTTTTTTTTTTTTTTTTTTTTTTTTTTTTTTTTTTTTTTTTTTTTTTTTTTTTTTTTTTTGTTTGTTTTTGAAGGAAAAAAAGAGGGGGGGGGGGGGGGGGTGGCCCAGGGGTTCCCAACAAATATTCATGCCAAGAAGTACATGAAATAATTTGTTGGGAAGGGCTTTCCAATTACATTAAAAATTTCAGAGTATGTTTGATCCCACGTGTTGAGCATGTTGCCACCCATGGTCTTTACTCATTGTAAAACACAAGGTAAACATTATTGTGAACTTAAACATATGAAAATCGTGAAATATAGGAAGGGCAGGGTTCTTAGGGCACCATTCCATTGAGTAGTCCTGTACAACACAAATGAGTTTGGAATTAAAACTATGTATGATTATTACATAACTAATTTCTATGTTCTTGGTTGCAAAGTTATTCTTTCATCTTTCTATTGTCTATGCAAGCCTCACCATTCTCCTACCATGAACTAAACACAAACAACCCCAAAACCATTCAAAATTAAAAGCCTTTCAAAACCAAAACTTCAATTCTAACAAACTTTGCATTCATATAATAACTTTGTACAAGTGAATGTGTTTCTCAAGGTCACAAACACCCACTTATATACCAACCAAAATGAAACTAATAAAAAAACTTCCTAAAGTTTATTCACCACATGGTTCCCTAAGTGATTTCACAATTAATCATAAGGAAACATAATCACATGGTGCACATATGATTGCACAATTAATCACAAGGAAACATAATCACATGATGCACATGACTTCCATATAAATTAATATGTGAAAATCAATGCACCATGACCAAATTATGAAATCCTACCACTCAATTTACCCCTTTAAACAATTACCTAAGTAATTGTGTAATTACATCAAGTTACACATCAAGTTACAATCCCACCTTCAGCTTTGGAAGGTCCAGTTGCTTTCCATTCACATGAAATTCTCAAGCTAAAGGTGCAGCAAAGCTTGCAAGTCTTGCATCCAAAGGCAAAAGTTGGATGTGAAACTTTCAAAGTTGCACCGTCAGCTATTCAATGGAAAGGTGCCCTAACATCCACTCCTTAAATATGGGAGGGTTCTTACTTCTAGAAGTAGTCATAATTTCCCTCCCACTCTCAAGGAGTATGAGAAAAATCTTTCTTATTTTTATGATATGTATTCATCAATATAAGGTGCCCTCCAAATACACTTCCAAAATTTCTCCAATTGTTCTATAATAAACCAGAGATTGCTAAGCAAATCACAACCAAAAACTCACAGAATATTTTACCTACTGATCAGGGAAGGGGTCCCAGAGTGGCACCTGGGTCTCCAAACAGTGAACAGGTTGTTGTCTGTTCTGAAGTTTCTAAGAGTAGAGATGCCATGGCTTGGGAATTCCACAATACAAGAAGACAACTAGAAAGAAGCTGGGGAAAGGCTAGTGATAAGATCTTAAGGCAGGCATCAAAAGAATATTCAGAAAACAGTCCATAGTGCATTTGTGAATTAAGTTTCTAAATACTACAACAACATGAGGAAATGAGAAGAAGACCAATATCTGTTGGGATTTGTTAACAAGGGGTTGGGTTGTTCTTCATGGTGTTTTAGATGATTATTTAACACAGAAATAGCTACACTAAAGGCTGGGGTGGCAAATTATATCGTTTATATAATTACAATACAGGACATAATCTTTTGGTGGTGATCATGCTTGTAATAGTGACCAAAATCTCTGTTGAACATGAAAATTTTAGAGTTTTGTTGAAACTGCCACCCCAGACCTTAACATCATGGAACAGTCTCCCCTTGCCCATTATGTTGAGCATGTTGCGAAGCTCAACCTGCCCAGCGGGTTTACCTGGTGCCTTACCCAACATTTGGGCAGGGGCTTGACCATTCCATCGTACATAACAGACTTCCCTCAGAAATTAGATTTCTTAAAAATCATGACATTTCAAATTAAGTTTCTCAAAAATCATGACATTTCAAATTAAATTTCTTAAAAATCATGACATTTGAAATTAGATTCCTTGGTTTCTTTGTGGTAATTCAGACTGGTCTGATACTTCAGACAGCTTCCAGAGGATCGATCACCAAGTTCCTCACAAAAAACTGTAAGGAGGTACTGCACAAGGTGAATGCATTGATTGGTATGCCATTACATCTGGAAGTTGCAGTCAGCTAGCTGGGAAGAATTATGCATGTGGACAGACATACCCTAACTTAGAGATCCTGAGAGAGAGATTTGTAGACTCACATCATCACTCCCTCTGCCAGAAAAGCTGGGATTATTGCAGTTCTAGAAAGACTGGGATTATTTATCATTACAGACTCTATAGGAGGGAAACACAAACAGCTAGTAAGTGGGTAATAATGCAATTGGTCAGTCATATATGAAGGTAAGTAGCTAATGCATTTTGTGGCCACTAGGTAGGTACCTACATGTAGATGGTCAGTACATAGCTAGCTAGTTAGCTATTGGACAGGAATACAACGAATTTTTTTTCCTGTCCACATATATCATCCATCCTTTATGTTGTGATGACAGGTGCTAGTTCACTCCAGCCCTGCCTCTGGTCCATTAGCATTTTGCTTCGTCATGGGAACATCCCTTACTTACATTCTGAAGAGAGGAAGAAAGAGGATCTGTTTTGGCCCACTTGGTTAATACTGCAAGAACCCAGGAGGATTGGTTCTTCCTATTACAGCCTCTGAAAAAATAGTTGCACACAACAAACCCTAAGTGGGTACAAGAGCAGAGGAGGGGTAGTTTGGCTTTGGGAACAGTACAAGCCTGCAAACCAAAACAATGCTGTGGTAAAATTTCCTCCTTGTAACTGGTTGTGGTTCCAAGTTTCAACCAAGGTTGTGCAGTTATCTAAATTTATAGTGAACCATGGTTTCACTATTTAAACATTTCAGAATTAGATAACCACCAGTTTTGGTTCTTTGAAAAAAATCATAATCAAGTAGGCTAATATCTGCCGGTCCCTGTTATTTCAAAAACCTTCAAGAATCAGCAATTTTCATGAAAGAACCCATGGTTTATATGGGCGGTTTATTTCCCAATTTTTTTGGGAGAACTGTGCTTATCTATCAGAACTGGGTCTTTGATTTATGAGAACCATGGTTATGAATTCTCAAAACCACTTAGATAACTGTTGGGGTCTGTTCCTGCCTCTAATAACTACCCAACCCTCAAAGAATACTAAAAACAGTATCTTTAGGAGATATATGTTGATATTGTTTTATACATTATACTGGAATTAAATAAGGAAGAAAAATGTATCCATTTTGGAATGAGTAAGACAATTTTGAAAAGTTAAATCCAATGAGAATGTCTTTTCCAGTTTTTCTGATCCTTTGCTTTCCATTTCATGTGTTTAAAAATCAAGTTATTTGGACATTTCTTTCATAACATTGCATGTTTCTATGAAAAGGTTCACTTTCGATCTTGCAAGTTGTACATGGATAATCAAATCTGAAAATTGTAGCAGAATCCACCCGCAGTTCACACAGATATATTTGCAAGAGGAACACCATCTAGCTTTTGCATAAAGGCCTAGGCGTCTTGATAGGTTTAAAGCCACTCCTTCTGTGGAACCTTCTTATCTGGATCTTTCTTAGAAGCACATCACCTTTTGGTTACTGCTATGCTTTGCACATAGGCCTAGGCGTCTTGATAGGTTTAAAGCTACTCCTTCTGTGGAACCTTCTTATCTGGATCTTTCTTAGAAGCACATCACTTTTTGGTTACTGCTATGCTTTGCACATGTCCAGGGGTCATGCAGAGGGCATGCTTTTTGCAAATCAAATATTTGAGGGTATGCTGTTCATCAGGGTATATCAAATTTGAAAAAATAGATTAAATTAGTTTATATACCCTGTGCATATCCGACCGAAATATCTGCGTAAAAGACATACCCACATAATATTTGATCAAAAGCTCAAAGTTCAAACCTACCCAAGTTATCAAGAGAAGGCCATGTAGCAACTAGCAACTACCTAGGAAGTTGCGGCCGGAAGTTGCAACCCAACAACTGGAAGGCACCCAAATTTTAAAGTCCAGGTTCATGCTAAAAATCAAGAACAATATAGAAGGGACCATTCTGGCTGCAGTTTGTGCACATGGCCTAAATGCAAAGCAATAGAAAAATCACAACAGTTAAGCTGCTAAATTTAGGCTTTATCCCATAAACTAAACAATAAAACAAGGCAAAAAAAAATAATTTCTGTTGTCAGTACTTTCCCAGTTTCTCTCATATGGTGTTCTGATTCCTTTCTTATCACAACACTCCAACACTGCACTGGAATCAAAGGTAAGCCTGAAAGAGATTCAGGGATTCTTTTTGCAACAATGTACACTTTAATGGCAAAGAGAGAGTTGCAAGATCAATTGAAGTGCAAGTTAGGGGCGGGGATTGGAGAAGTATCGTTATCATGAGTGAAAGAAATTAAAAAAAGAAAAAGTGTGACACAAGCTTGCATCCTTCACAATCACAAGGAAAACTATGGAAGCTTCATTCCCTAGCTGACTACATCTCACAAAATGATGATGCAATTTTTTTTTGTTAACCTAAAGGAATTTTAAATGAGTAATAAGGGTAGATGTTAAACTACTTGGACTATAGCAATGACAATCGTGGCATACCAATCCATTTACCTAGATATTTATTTATCAACCTACTTACTCACCTATCTAGTGTATGTACGTACCCACTTACTTACTTGCCTACCTGGTGTACCTATCTAGATACCTACATGTCGAATAGTGTATTTACATGCATCTAGATGTCTAGTGTACCTATCTAGATAGTGTATACAAGCATGTAAGGATCTAGATAGGTGGGTAAGTAGGTGGGTAGATAAACAAGTTGGCAGTTTATGTAGGTGGGAAAATAGGTTAGTAGGTCGGTAACCTATATCTTATGCAAGTATGTAGTTAGGTATACACAAGGTAGGAGGGCAGGTTGCTGATAGAAGCCCCCTCTCACCCTACCTTCCCCCACTCCGAAGGGAAAGGAACCAAAACAAAAAAGAGTGTAGGAGGCAAAGGACTAAACTTTAGGCATTGGGCAATCAATAATGTGTCAAATTTTTTTGGGCAATTCGAAAATCATTTAGGCAGCCTGCAAAATCCAGTCAACTTGAAAAGTTAGTTATGTAGCACTGGTGATGTGAAGTTGATGGTTTGGCAAGGGTAGCATTGGTGATGTGGAGTTGGCAATTTGGCATTTTGAACTTAAGGACTTACCAAAGTTGACTAGGGGTTTTAGCAATCTTTTAACAATGTGAACTCGGCAGACAAGAAATATACAGTTGGCAAAATAGCCAAATGAGGGACGTCAACTCAGCAAAAGAACCGAGCATTTGGTATTCCATAGGCACCCACAACAATATTAAGTTACATTGAAATTGTTATTCTAGTTTGATTACAGCTACCACAACCACGTTGGAAATATACTCAAAAATAAAAAGAGCAACAAATATTGGACATAATAGAGTTATCCGTAAAGTAACCCTGTCTTTGGGCCTCCTTTCACCCCCTATCCCCTCTTTCAGTATATCAGCAAAGTAAGGACATTTTATTAGATCTCAGTACGAAATGCTGAAACTCAGCATTTAATGCACAAGGTTCGAGAGTAATTATAGTAGTTTAAAGGTAAGAGCAGTGAAAATATATGTATCTGTCTGCAGCAGTGGAGGCGCTCAGGAAAAAGGAAAGACAGGATGAAACTCAGCTTATCACCAAAATTGATGGTTTTCTGAGTTTCAACCCCCCTAATACTAATGTACTTTTTGCAGATTTTTTTTGAATCTCACCCTGTGTATGACGAAACTCTGGTGCCGTGTTTGTCTTACTTTAGAGATAACTATAATTATATACAAAATATTCAAATCTTGCCTCTTTCTTCTTCTCCTTCATTTTTGCCACAGAGGGTTTCTAGACCACCTTTAAACAATCACAGCAAGTTTTACAGGAAATAATAAATGTACTAGTCATTAAAGAGTAAAATCAAGACTCAAGCGGTTGGACAAATAGAAAACACAGAAATTACTAAAAATGTAACCACAAACATGCATTGCGTCATGTGATGACAAGAGTTAGAGGGCTTTCCTATAGATTGGCCCATATTGTGTAACTATTACTTGTTTTGTGACTATAAGATGACGTGTGGAGAGTGATAAGCTTACTATTTCATTCATGTTTTCTTTAATATTGGCTTTAACCTATAAGCTCAAAAACTGGGACGAAAGTGTTCAATACATGTGAAGCTAACCTTCAATGCCCAAATACTCAACAACTTGACCGTATTGAATGACTAAAACTTTGTAGTAAATTACTGCAAGGTGAACTGCTCAAAGGCCAATCCATTCCAGTTATTTTAGCTTATTGAGTCAAAATTTTATTTAAGTTGGGTAAGAGCATCTCCACCCTAAAACTGTAAACAACTCCTTCATGTTAAAATAGAAGAGTGTTTTAAGGATCACTGTCCCCACCCATAAACGTCATAAAAGTCTGTTTAGACACTCAAAGACCGTTTATCTCTTTACATCTGGACCAGTAATAGTCACTGTCCAAATCCATAGTAGAAAAAAAGATTTTGAAAGGGTTAAAATGACAACTGCAAAATGGACATCAATACAGGAGCGTAGCAGGATTTACCCTATCCTGCTGCAAGATTTAATGAAAAGGGGTGTTTGCAGGTGTGCAGTGGAGATGCTCTAAGGCCAGCAGCTGCCATTTACCCCTTTAAAGGTCTCAGCTGTCCATCAACCCCTTGCTATTTCAATGGAAACTCCTCCTATCCAAATGCTTATATTATAGGAGACATGCCATTCCAACTCTTCAACGTTGCGATGTCCTTTTCGTAATATCTCTAGTCTCAATCCATATGTGGTTATGGCGGCTTACTGAGTCAAAAAATAATTTAAGTTGCGGTAAGGCCAACAGTTGCCATTTATATTGAAAGGAATGTGCGGTGAATCATGTGGGAATTGTGTCCAATCCTTTAACAAAATCTACATTGTACACATAATCTTCACTTTCCTACAATTCAAATTGATTTTCAGATACGGTGTCGTTGAAGATGTGTTTTTCAGTGTATATCTACAATTCCAGTATTAGCTCGTGTGGTTTTGGTACAGTGCAAAATTTTCCAGTGTTCTATTGTCTAACAACTTGCCATAGACTACCAACTTATACATGCTGATAGTTGCCCCTATAATGAACTTCCTCATCATCACACTTCCACTTTGTATTCCTCATGGAACTATATAGATTCAAATGAATTATTGAAATGATGCAGCATGGTTTGATATAGTTGGTAGTTCATACAGCCTCCTTTCACATGTGGTCAAATTTTAACCATGATTAACAGTGGCACTATTTGCCAATCTTTCCCTTGGGTAACTGAGTAGTTTATGTAAAGTCCCACAATAGGGGGACACGCAAACTAAGGGGCCTAGTCTGGCCTCACATTATGGAAAGGTCCCCCACCATGTGGCTTTAACCATTATAACCACAAGGTGAACGTTGTCATGAATTTAAACATATGTGTAGGGTAACACTTGAGGAGTGGGGTATTCCCAAAATAAGTGCCCCAGCCCTGCCCAATTGTAGGTGAGGGGTGCTTTCTTGGGAACACCATTCTTTCAAAGGGCACTACTTGAAGTAAAGTACCTTAGCAAAGATTATTTTTCTATTTATTTATTCACTCATTCATTTTTTCTTTTGATATTAGGCAGATCAGTTTCCTATTACCAGAAAAGAAAAAAGAAAAACAGAGGTGAGGCATTTTGGAAATTGAAATGCCCATAGGATTGGGCATTTCAGTTTTCAAAACACCCTTCCTTTAGGAGAGGAAATTTTGTTGAATAAGGCACCCTAGAAATATGATAGGAAATTTTTGCAAGTGCTTTACATAGAACACAAGGTGTAAGAGGGGGATGCTTGTTAGATTGACCTGTCATCCATAAGATTTAATTCTAGTTATTTTGTAGTTTTGAGAAGGCTAATGTTGGAGGGCTTTATGGGGTTTTAAATAAATCAGCCGCCGAAGGGGTTTGTAAGATATGAATCAGGTAAGAATACATTGGCTATGTAAATAAACCCCAATGTTTTTTTAGAATTTTTTTACTATAGCCTAAGTGGCAATCATCATGGGAAGATTCAGCCAAATCTGGCTACAAATCAGATATGAAATAAAAATTGAAAAATTAACCATATAGACTCATGGCAATACAGTGAAAACCAGGTTTTTTTTTTTCATTTCTTTGATATAAAAAATTTGGAAAAATTTAACAAAAACTAGAAATTTAGCTGAATTTACATTAGAAAAAAAATTCCAATTTTTTTTTCGAGAAATGGAAAAAAATTTCCAGGGAAAAAACACTGCTGAAAACCCAATATAGAAATCTTCAAATGGTTCAAACCCTCAAAAAGCACTTCATTTTTATAAAAAAATTTAAGTCACTTTTTGGTAAAAGTTCGCCAGTAAAAAATATGGTAGTTCACATAATCAGGGTTTCTTTTATGGATTTTTTGATGTAGCCAAAGTGGCGATCATTCAGAAAACAATTTAGCCAAATTTGACTACATACTAGACATGAAAGTAGAAAAAAAGCAGAATCCTTCTATAGTCTTGGCTACCTACTGGAGGGAACTTATGATAAAAATCTGGTGACTTGAAAAAAAAAGAAGTCGTCAAAATCTGGCGAATTTGGATAATTGTTTCCATGAAAAATCCTGTGAATAGGTCAAAATCGTATTTTTCAGGTCGAAATTCGGCAAAAATTTGCCAGTAAAAGAAACACTGCATGATGACATATCCTAGACTGAATGGCAGGCTTCATCTGGGCGGCTACTGGAAATAGCCACGTTTTTGGACCCTGAACAAACACACCCAACAAGTTTTTTTCATATAAAAAACTCAAAATATACAATTTTGCCAGAATCTACGGGCCACTTTGACTGCCATGGCAAGACTTGTCAGCTAAAGAAAAATGAATATTTTCTCCTGTATACTTTTCTTTCTGAGCAGAAAAGTTTTGCCATTTCTGTGAAGAGGGATTTTCTCACAGGTGACAATTTATAACTTTTGAGCTTGGTTTTCATTGAGGTCCATGGTGAGCCCGAACCATCACCTACACTGGTACCTTCTTGAGTGAGGCCTCTCTGAATGTCAGTATATATATATATATATATATATATATATATATATATATATATCCCTTCCCATTTGAACTTGGCAACCCTTTAGCCTACTATGTGGCATTCATAATGTGTAAAGGAAACCAATTTAATTTTTTGGGGGGTTTTTAGCCTAAGTATGGTGCATTTATAATGTGTAGAGGTAACCAAAAAAATTGGGGGTTTTAGCCTACATATGGTGCATTTAGTATGTGTAGAAGTAACCAAAAAAATTGGGGGTTTTAACCTAAGTATGGTGCATTTATAATGTGTACAGGTAACCCAAAAAAATTGGGGATTTTAGCCTAAGTATTGTGCGTTTATAATTTGTAGAGGAAACCAAAAATGTTGAGGGTTTTAGCCTAAGCATGATGCATATATAATATGTAGAGGCAACCAAAAACAATTGGGGTTTTCATCATGATACCAGGGTATGAGCTGGTTCTGCTAAGGCAGTGACCTCAGCAATCACTCCTAGGTGTGATCAAGCTTCAAGTAACTTCCATTTTGTTTTAAAAGGCAAATAAATAGATATTATTCCAAAAGAAGAAAGGTATATCCACCATGCCAAAACCAAGGGCCATTACCCAAGGGGGACTGTGGCCGCAAACCACTTAAACTAGCTTTTTCTTCAAGTAACTTAACACTCTATGTAGGAACCTTTGATGTTGTTGGCTTCAAGGAATATTTTGGTGTAAAAGTTCTTTGGATGTAGTCAGCATGTTGTAGGCATGGCACATGGTCAAGGGTTCAAGTAAAGGTTCAAGTAATGTATGCTCAAGGGGAGACCTTGCAGTTGTAAATATCATTGGGATTTTCTGAGGAAAGGTTGTAACCTTTTGCACACAGGCAAGTCAACAAGGTCCAAGTAACACACTAGGGGTGACCTTGTCTCATGGAAAAAAAAATTAGAACAAAGGTTCTCGCATATTTAAAAAAGGTAAGTCAATTCATCAACATTCCATAGGTAGTTTGATATATAGATATGATGGCTTACAATATGGGAACCTTTAAATGGAAGCCACTTACTTGGATGAACCGCTTTGAACTTTGAAGGATGCTGTTGGCCCCATTTTGTTCCAGTTATAAAATGTCCTATTTGAAAGTAGGTTGACCATTGTAGCTTTTTGAAGGGTAGATCCCAAGTTCCAAAGCCAAATCAAATTGACGCTTCCAAGAGGACAAATATTGACATGTGAAGTGCATCTCAAAATTGAAGGGATTTGGATAATGTTTTCATGGTTTTGTGTCCGTGCATGTTTCTTCTGAAATTATTCAATGGGATAAAGTTTTCATAGTTTTGTGGGCATGTTTCATCCTAAATTATGAATACGCCACAAATGACCATACCAAAGGTATGAGTAGTCCTCCTTAAAAGTTTTCTGGATAGGCCATCACAACAATTTCCATGGCTTGTTCAGGTGGCCATTTTACTCCAACAAGTAGGCCTTACACACACATTCCATGGTTTAAATTGAGAGCTGGAGGGCCAACCTTTATAACGCTTTTTTTTGGTTTGGTCCTTTGAAGCCTAGACATGCAGAGTTCATGTAGTTAATGGTACAGACTGGGGAAATTTGATACAATTTAGGGTTTTTGGCAAACCATGTTGAAAAATTGTAGGCCTCAACTTAGAAGTGTGTGTTCTCATTAATGTCTTACACTTGCTCTAATTAGTCAAGAATCTCAAGTTTCATCTAGACTTGTGGGACTCAATTTGGTATGCAAACAATGCAGACAAACTAACTGATTGTCCTCAATCATCGAGGCAAGGTAGCCTTAGTTGGTCACAAGTTCCATAAAGAGCAGGGGGGAGGTTTTGGGTGGGCAGCACTTTCACACTTTGTATTGTGCAGTGTTTTTAGTGTGTAATTGTACCTAGCCTAGTGTCTATTTTCTCCAAAATAAAAAACAGAGAAATATCAAACAAAACCAAGGTAAGAATTATTTTCAAGGGGATAAATTAATAATTACACAAGAAACACATACCTAATAGTCCAGATTCTCCAAAATTCAAAGCATGGAAAATATCAGTTTAGGATAAAATTGGTTGGTATGGTGATACTATCTGTGTAACCCACATTTGGTGTCGTATTCAGGTACTTTCCTAATCTTTTTTGTATGTGGTACATCTGCTGGTTCCACTTGTGATGTGAATCCATGGGTGGGAACACTATGAGTGGCAACCCTACCTTACCTTCAACTGACATTTGAAATAAATAATTGTCTAAAGGTCTAGCCCAAAAAAAATTTAAAAAAAAAATGGAAAATTTTATTGTCCCAACCATTGGGTATAACTATTACAAATAAACAACAAAAGGTATAGTTTGCATACTTGTTCCTCAACTGTTGAAATTCTGAGAAATTAAATTTGAAATTGCCTAACTTGGTTTTTCAAAATAAATGGCAACGAAGTGCCAACATCAGTCGAAGGTGCGGTAGTATAGGTATAGGAAATCAATGGTGGAAGACGCTCTAGAACTGCCATGGTAGAATCGCATACCACCTCTCGGAATGGCGTCCCTCCCTACAGGGCTCGACACATTTGTATCTGGAACAGGCCATGGTACAAAACTGCAGTAGAATCAAACACAGGTTAATAGTTGATCATGACCATCGGATCCAGGTTGATAGCTCAGGTAACATTTAAAACCCGGTTTTAAACCCTTCCCATTACCGTAGTCTCTTGGCAAGTTCCACACTAGTATTTGTATTATTACAAAAAAGTTGAAATATTAAAAATAAAATAAAATCGAAGAACAGCATTTGTTAATAGAGAATCTTTTTAAATTTTCTGGAATATTTTGTTTTTCGAAATGTAATCTTCAAAATAAAAGAATTATTATTCAAAACTGAGTTAATGAACTTGCCCTGGAACTAGGGTATTTATGTTTACGGTGCATTCAGTGGAAACACACAGTTAATTTCTGGATTCTGGAGTTACTCTAGTAATAACTCTGCTTTGGAGCCGTGGAATTTGGTGACCATCATAGAGGAAGCATTTATTTCTCCTTACAAAGTTAGTAACTACATATTACGGAAGTTCATCACCTAGCCCAGTAAATGACTAGGTGCTTATTCTGTAGAAAATCAAGTCCTTTGTGTGTGGCAAAATTGAACTGAGCCGATTCTGGTGGAGCGGAACTGGCAGGCGCGGTCTATTCCCTCTCCATTATGTACTAAATATTTAGTGAATTGTTTTGGAGAAAAGCTTTTAAAAGCAACGATTCTCTACTTTTGCCAACGAAGGAAAAAGAAAAAGGAAAACACCTGTAGATAAAAGTCCATGGTTAGGACTATGTAACCATGGTTATTAGGAATAATTGAGGCGGATGTGCCCAGACTATTTCTGGCAACTTGCAGCCACTCTGGTAACTTGCATCCTCTTGCTAGTTACTAGGCGTAACCATTGCTGAAGAGAATCAAGATGCCCTCTTTTCATCCATGTAGAGAGCGGTTCTGACATGTTCATCTGTACAGATATCGATCACCAATTCATTGGGCCAATGAGAGCTGAGGGTGGTGACTTGTGCTACCTTGTACCATCTTTCAATGGTTGGATACCACTTTGGTTACAATAAAAATTTCCTAAAAAACACTGGGTGGAGATTGTCCTTATGCATGGTAATGTACTAATTCTGCTACATTATATGAGGGGGGAGAGGCTGTCATTTCTGTCATCCAAGTCCCCAATCTCTTGCCGCTACTGCCAACTGGGCTTTAACCTCTAGGTCCATCCATCAGTGGGGGACGAATGGGGTCCCAGAATAGGCAGATGTTAAATCAGCTATGGGTCCTTAATGTCTCTTGCCCCTACTGCCAACTGGGCTTTAATCCCTAGGGCCAACCATCAGCAGGGGATGAATGGGGTCCCCAAACATGAAGATGTTAAATCAGCTAGGGGTCCTTAACGTCAGTTGCCCCTACTGCCAACTGGGCTTTAATGCCTAGGTCCATCCATCAGTTGGGGGACCAATGGGGTCCTGGAATGGCAAGATGTTAAATGAGCTATGGGTCCTTATTTATGGCCACAGTGAACCAGCACCCACCAGTGCACGATTTAGAATGAATGATAAGTGGTCAGGAAACAGTTTTCTGGCGGGTTCCAGTTCCCTAGCTAACCATGGTGGTTAGCTCAGTTGTTTTTTTTTCCCTACCCACCTACCAACAATGCACAGGCAGGTTGTTAGAAGGTAGGTAGGGAAAACAGCCCTTTAACTATGTATAAACCATCTACTTATGTAGAAGTTGCCTATTTTCCTACCTATCTGCCTATATGAGACCTATTTCCCACTGAATTGGTTACCAACATGAAACCAAATATTAACTCAGTTGAGCTTCATCCACAACTGAGTAATGACGGACATCCAGTGGATGGTGCTCTGGCGGGTGCTGGTTCATTGTGGCCCTTATTGCATGCAGTACAAAACGGCCTGCTTCTCGCTCTCCCTAATCTCTGACTAGTAGTCAGTTGCTGGTCCAAGGTATGTCTGGTGATGCTCAGACACACTTTGGGTTCTGCTGTACACATTTTGGGCTTGTAATGGGCACCTATACTGTATTGTCTTCCCAGAACGGGACAGGCCACGGCCACTGGCCTTGGCCTGATTCTATTCTTCTTCTCACATTAGGATAAACATCCAGCATATACCATAGTACAGTGCCAGCTTCAACACTACATAAATTATTTTTAGAAAAAATTTTAATTATTAATTTTTTTGAAAGAAATAAATTTTTTGAAGGAAAATATTTGAATCTTTAAAAATATTATTTTCTCAAAATGGATTTTTAAAAATTAATTAATGTCTTGACAGACATATATGCCTCAAAATTGGCAAGGTATTATGGTATAGGGTTATAGGTATACATGAAAACCAATGACAGTATTAGTTTTGGAAAACATTTGGAGAAAACGCCTGGCCAAGAGAGCCCTGCAAAACCATTAATACAATCACTGTCCGAAAGGATGCGCGACTGAATGAGTCCATGAAAACAGAACAAAGAAAGGCGGTAAAGTATGCCAAAAGGAATTGAACTTTGTACCTGGTCCCTAATGTAACCATGGCTCCTTAACACCGAGCCTTCACAATGTCCTCCACAGCCCACCAGTTCGCACACTGCCCAATTTTTGTCTGGGAATCGTAGCCCTCGAACCCTATGCTGCTCCTTACTTCCCCTCTTTAAGACTTGGCAGATTATTTCATTAGCATTGGGAGCATCCCACCGTCCCCAATGTATTTGTCCTACTCATGGTGAAGATGGCACCAAATATGTTGGGTTCCCCACTCTCGGGGTGTTATCCCACTTGTAAAGATGAGATCCAATTTCCTTAGTGTTACTGCAGGGTGTGTTCCCAAACCCATTTGGGAGTTTTTCCTCCACTAATTTGGGGGCGTTTCAGAAAGTGAAACGCTTGTGAGACCCATGGCCTTGGGCTTTACCCTACACATAAAGGACCTAGGCATCTGCATGTTACATTTTCAACTGTTGACATGCAAAAAAAAATTCTCCTACGAACTATCTTTTACATTGGGTGAAGCCCTAAGAGGGTATTACCAGAAACCAGGGCTCTGCTTGGCTCCGCCTCTTGAGCCCCTTTTTCCAGTGATGCCCCTGTGTTGGGGCTTTGTCCTACACTTTAAGCCATATGATCGAATACACCATGGCTATGGTGTTCTACATTCAAGGGAAGGAGCTTAGACATTAGTACTAAAGGTGAGCCAGCACCTACACCTTGGTACCTTCACCTTCTTGAGTGAGTCCTCATTTCAGAAGCTATATTTAACCTCTCAGAATAAATCTTAGATTTGGACACTGAGACCGCGATGTAGTTTTAGGACAGGATATTTATAATGGTAAGACTCTAGAACCAAATTTAGGATGCCACCAAAAACTTCGCCTGCAAGAAAGGGACCTAAAATTAAAACAAAAATAGGTTACCCCCCTAAGAAATTCCCCAGGTAAAGAGCCTACCTAATCTGAACGTGACTGTATTCCATGTTTGGTGAATTCTTTTGGTGGCTGAGCAGTGCCTTTTTTTTTTCCCCAATTCCCTGTTGGAGCTCGAGTGGCGAGCATCCCTAGGCAGATTTCGACTTAACTGGCGACTCTTTTCCGAGAGAAGTCATAAATGTGTAGCCAGTACACATGAATGTGGTGACCCCCCCCCCCCCCCCCCCCCCCCCCCCCCCCCCCCACACTCTCATCTACCTTCAATTTTATTATTTTTTTTTTATTTTTTATATAATATTATTATAGAATATAATCACATATAACGATTCTTCAATTCTTTTT
>Ga0116227_10010948_pt1 | contig 15520 bp, 12 predicted proteins | sample S1TSphgellanicum_FD_89693 | JGI IMG/M metagenome (GOLD analysis project Ga0116227, IMG submission 89693) | Host-associated microbial communities from peat moss isolated from Minnesota, USA - S1T2_Fb - Sphagnum magellanicum MG | ecosystem: Host-associated > Plants > Peat moss > Unclassified... | reverse complement strand
TCACTATACTCTTTTTTTTTTTTTTTTTGGTATACTTTCCCAATGACAATAAGTGAAATGTCCATTGTTTATAATGATTTTGTGAATTCTAAACATAGTTGTCATAATCTAAAATGTGATATGGCACTAAAATGTTTGTTGATCTATTTTTAAAACAAAATTTAAACATTCCAAGCATGATGTTTCTTTAATCACACATGATCACCTTCCTTGATCACACCTTGTGCTTTCAACTAAAACTAAAATAAATAAAAAATACATCTAGAGCCAAAATTCAATAGAAAAAAAAATTAAAATTAAGTTTAAGACGATTTGAATATGTGAATATTTCGATAATTATGGGCTGAGAAAATTTTAAGCTCCCTCACATAGTAACCCCCAAATAAAACCACATAGTGAAAAAAATTACCGCATAATGTCCATACCAAGGTATGAGGTGAAGAAATGAAAGAGCAAAAATTGTCCTTCAAATATGAAAAGCAATATATACACATAAAGTTCTAACCAAGTTCATGCCTTAAAACATGGTTGGACTTTATTGATTGGGATGTGGCAAAGGAAAGAAAAAAATGATGTTAGTGGAAACATCCCCAATTTACAAGTATAATAATAGTATGAATTTCAAAAGCTAGATTCATTGTGCATTAATCATATGCGACCACACGAATGTGGATTAAATTGCATTGTCGGAAAGGACATTGGTCCTAGTTCATCATGAGCAAATTGTTTCTTCTTTTATAGCATTAGAATTTTTGTCTTCAAGTACTTGTTCTAATCTGCAGAAAGAATTATAGGTTCACAACCTTGTCTAAAGCCTTATTTATTTTCGGTTATCTAGCTTCAAAGAACCTTGAAACTGGTGTTTTGGATACTGACCTTAAGATGGCTGGTTTTGGATAGGCATTCTGGTTTTGGTTTGAACTAATACAATCGCCATCTTCTAGGTGTTCTTGACCTTGCAGCCATTCTGTAAGCATGCAATACAACAGATTAGCTACAAAAACAATGAGAAATCTTCCAAGCATGTTTCAAATTGATGTAACCTGCAATCCAGTAATCTTGATGCAACCTCTCACCAATGTACACACACACATATTGAGTGTATGATGCAATAGATCAGGTACAAAGATTGAGCAATCTCTTCCCAACATGGATTACATTCATGATCTGTGTCCACACACCAACCATAATCCTCACAATCTCAATGCAACATTATATTGATACACTGATACATCAAGTGTGCAATGCAACAGATCAGTTACAGACACTGAGAAATCTCTTCCCATCACAGATTGCATTCATGATCCATCCCAACACCAAACCACAATCCTTGAAATCCCGACAGAAAATTTTAGTGCTACACTGCTACATCAAGCATTTGATGCAACAGATCAGATACAAATGCTGAGAAATCTCTTCCAAACAGACATTGCATTCATGATCTGTGTACGCACCAGACCATGATCTTTGAAATCTTGATACAACATTAGATTGATATACACCGATATGTCAAGCATGTGACAATGCAACAGATTAACTTACAAAGTCAGTATCCATATCTAAACGTGATCCACCCCTCCCCTGGGCGTCTAGGCATCGAAATCCAATGTTCCAGGGCTCTTGGGGGCTGTGTTTCTTACTCTTTTCTACAAATTTCTTTGTTTTCCATCCCAAAGCTCTGTTGAATCAACTGGGAGGTTTGTGTGCTGCTACTGAGCTCCTAGTATCAAATCCCTAAACTATAATCTAGACTATCTACTACCCAAGATCACACAATGCAGAGATCATGCAACATGATCCCTGACACACCGGAAAATAATGTTTTCCTGAGAAAACAATCAGTAGAAGGAAGAGGACCTTATTCTTTTTTCAAATCTGGTCTTGGAGAACAGTCAAAGAAGATTCATCAGCTCAGATTCTTCAAAATCTCATCATGCACCTGAAGACTGGGAGCCGCTCTGCAGATTTCAGACTGGGAGATTCTTGTGCCTGCAAGAAGGCCTCGACATCTAAGAGAAATACTCTCAACAAACTGAGAGTGAGACCTCCATGTACAGCTAAATTTGCAACAAAGTTCATATGAGCATAAAGAGGGAGCTAGTACTATACAGATTTCAGACAATGGGAGATTCTTGTGCCTGCAAGAAGGCCTCAGGGACAAAATGAAATACTGTAGACAGACTGAGAGTGAGACCTCCTTGCAGAGCTAAATTTGCCACAAAGTCCATGAGCCAAAAGTCGCCCTTGCACCTTGTATTCAGTTTCACAGAGATTGTGTGAAGCTCTTGTGTAGGCAGGAATGACATAAGTGTGATGTTGAGTAATTATGATCTATATGTAATGAGTCGTAAACTCTGCATATGAGCTTGTTGTTGACTTCTGGCAGAGTAAGTACAAAGAATGAGCCAGCCACCTTCAGAGTTCTACGGTAGGACCTGGAGTTGGTCGAACATCAAAGCTGCTGTTGGATTCAAGGCCATGTTGGGTATCATTGTATTCAGACACGCCGTGCTTGGTGATATCATATTTTTCACCATCACCCCAAAGTGCATAAGCTTCTTCTCCATGCACAGCATCATCACCAATAATCAGATCCTCCTCAGACATGCGCAAAGGCACAATGAGCCGGATGACGTTGAGGATGATGCTTGTGACTACCAAGTTCCAACCAATGATGAAAAGCGCTCCGCACAGCTGCTTCCCTAACTGCCTGCCACCTGCATGACCACCATAAAAGGCACCTCGCTCATTGAGGCGAGCAACAAAGTAGTTGGCCAGATTCGGTTGCGCAAATAAACCCGCACAGATGCCACCCAAGGAGCCTGCCACAGCATGTGTGTGGAAAACACCAAGTGTATCATCTACTTGCTGCAAGATCTTGGAGCGTTTGTGCAATACCATCATGGTATACCATGGAATGCTGCCAGACAACATCCCCATGATCATTGCTGCCCATCCCTGTACCACACCTGCAATACCCATTGTCAGGTATTTTTGCGCTACCTGACAAACCCTTGAAGCTCACTAAACCCTAAACCCTAGCCCCAGCCAGCAAAGGGATGATCATCAATGAGACACAGAAGGCTCGTGCAGGGAATTTTTATTTTATTTTTTTGCGTCAAAGACTTACCAGCTGCAGGTGTGATGCAGACAAGGCCAGTGATCATGCCTTGCACTGCTCCGATGACTGACGGCTTGCCGAAGAAGACGACGTCAAGGACTGTCCACACCAGGAGACTCATAGCTGCACACACGTTGGTGTTGATGACGGCGATGGAAGAATCAACGTTGGCGGCATACGGATCTCCTCCATTGAATCCTGCCCATCCCAGCCACAGTAGTCCCGCACCCGCCAACATAAGCAACACGTTGTTGGGTGGGAAGCGTTCCCTATCCTTCGTCAACCTTGGTCCAACCTACACAGAAATTCCGAGAAGCGGCGCAAGACATCAGGAACTTCAAAGCTGGATCGATCAAGCTTCAAACATGGAGTGCAATCTGAGAAAATTCTTCAGCGGAAGATGCTGCGGCAAACTTGGTAGATGAAGAAACAGAAAGGAAACGCAGTCGTTTTGGGTTTAGGGTTTAGAGAGCTTCAAGGAGGAGGAAGAATTCCAGGAGGACAGGGACTTTGTGGGTGATGGGTATACTGCCTACCCAATACGCGGCAGTGAAGCCAGCAACTCCGGAAGAGAGATGGATCACATAGCCACCAGAATAATCGATACAACCCCACTGGAACAGAAATCCACCACCCCACAAGCTGAAAGCACCGACGCTGTACGAGAAAGTGAGCCACAAGGGGACAAACACCATCCAAGCAATGAAGTTCATGCGGCCTAGCACGGAGCCGCCAAGAAGGATGAGCGTGATGGCAGCGAAGACGAATTGGAAGTAGATCATAGTCGCCATGGGGTAGAAAGGTTGTATCATGGATAAGTCGACAGTGGCAGAAGCTGGCAAAGTAGCTTGCGCTTGCAGTGTCTTGTATCCCCATACTGTACCGGCTTTGCCCCAGATGGGAATCAGCTTCTCGCCGAACGACATCTTGTAGGCCCAGATCACCCAACAGATCAACACCGCTGCATATGCATAGAATGCCATGAACGCGGAGTTGACTGCCCATTTCTTCTTCACTATGCTGCCGTAGAGGATCACCAGCCCTGGCACCGATTGCATTCCTACCAATGTCGCTGCTGTCATCTGCCATGCATTGTCTCCCTTGTTCAACCAGTCCGGCACCGGGTACCCCGTGTTGTTGTACGCCGATGGCACTCCCCCTCCTTTTGTTGCGTCCGCCATCTCTGTTGCTGCAGTAATTGTAGTAGTTTACCCACTGACCTTGCAAGATGTTTGCAGAAATCTGCAACCAACAAGAAGATCAGCTGATGATTGATGATGATCACCAGCAACAACAGCACCAGCAACAGAATTCTTTGAGAATTCTCTCTCTCTCTCTCTCTCTCTCTCTCTCTCTCAATGTCTCTATTCTGCCTTCTCAATCCTGCACGGTTTTGCAAGGATCCTTGTTTCCGTGAATGAGCATCCCATCCGAATTCCTGAACTCCCACTCAATTCCAATCAATCCACACAACCATGAAAACCCAAATGCTTGCTCACAGAAATTCTCCAAAATCCAAAACACAAGGAGAAGAGGAACAACAACAACAGAAAAACAAGCTCCACAGAAGTTGCAAGAAGTCCAAAAACACGAAGATTCAGAAAGAGCAAAAAAATAACAAGCTTCACAGAAGCTGCTGCAGCAAGAAGACTGGGGGAATTATAATCTTGACGGTTTTGTCCTACTACAATTTCAGTTATATCTTGTGGCAAATTTTGAGTCTCCTGCATGCAGCAGCAGGGATGGGATCCAGGGAGCTGGCATGCATCTCCCAAAAGAATACTAGAGACTGAAATCATCAACACACAAGACTGTCACCCATGTCAAAGTCCAAATGGTAGAGCATGTATGTCATCAACACACATGCATTGACCCACCAAGTCCAAATGGTGCAGCCAGCAAGCTGACATGATCCTCCATCCACTCAGCTCATAAAAACAAGCTTCAGTTCCCAACGTCAAACCTTGAAAGTTTCACAGCAAAACCCCAAAAAAAACAACATAATTATCCCACAACTCACAAGCACACATAAGAGCATCAATCACATGCTTGCCCCACACACACAACACAATCTCTCTCTCTCTCTCTCTCTCTCTCTCTCTCTCTCTCTCTCATGATTCCACTGCAACAACATACCATTCCTTCATGATTCTACTGTAACAAAACCTACCATTGCTTCATGATTCTACTGCAACACAACCTACTGGATTCCTTCATGATTCCACTCCAACAACCCACCATTCCACCAACCTGGTAGGTATTAACTCTGAAACTGGAAAACTTGCCTCATGATTCCACTGCAACAACCTACTAAGTACCCATTTCCTTCAACCTTCTAGGTATGATTACTCTGCAACTGGAAAACTTGCTTCTCTCTCATGATTCTACTGCAGCAACCTAGACTTATCAAATTTGTCTGCAACCTAATATTTATTCTACATGCAGCTGAAAAAAAACTACCCACAAATTTTTGTTAACTGAAGTTGAGACAAATAAATTACCTCCTGCAGCAGCAGCAGCAGCAGCTCAAGGGCTATAAACCAGTAGCAACAAGTGCACTGAAGAAAGAAAACTGTGATTTGAAGAGGATGCAAATGCACACAACAGAGTAGTAGTAACAACAACAACAACACCTACTACTCTTGCTCTGCTGCTGCTGCTGCTGAGAAAAGATCGTTTTTGGGAGGGTGGGTCCCTGGTGTTTGTTTATTCTATACTTCCAGAACCAGCCCTTGTAAGTCAATTGCATCTACAGAAACTTCCATTCTTTGGCGATTTCTTCCCTTTTTGTTCTTTTGTTGCTTCACCCATCATCTCTTGTAGTTTAAAAAAAATTAATATAGTTGTGGCATGTTTTCATCATCATGGTTTTTCTATTGTCTTCTATAAATACATTATTGTATCTATTATTGTTAGTATTTAGTATTATAATACTGCAAATTCCATTTCTATTAGTTACACCTATTAGTGGTCCAGCTACTGTTTGCTTCCTGAGTTTTTATGCCTTTAGATGATTTTTCTTTCTTTTCTGAAAATTCTTTTTTTTAATTCCCATGGGCTTTGTGGATTGTCATCAACCAACCCTGAATTTTTATTTTTATTTTTAATCTTCCATTCTCTCACTTATAGTATTTGTGCCAATGGGTTCGTTGCCAAATCAATAACTGAGATTTTGAACATGGAAGAAACTCTTTTTTTTTTTCTCCCCCCACCCATTTAACACTAAGATTGAATTAAAATCATGAAGAGTGTACAAGGATGGTTTTCTTTTTCCTTTTTTATTTTGTGGGTTGGATCCCATTTTCTCTCACTTTCTTTAAAGCAGTTGTCAAAAAAATAAAAATCATTATCAATATATTTATTTAATTTTTAACATTCACCCATTTTGGACACCAAGATTGAACACTATCGGTAAAATAATGAAAACACTCCACCAGAACCCTTAGTTTGGTCAGTGTGTTTGGCCATACACTATGTGAGATTAAAAAACCGACAAAAAATAAATTAGCATTCAGTGGGGAGTGAAACTTGGACAAACCATCAATTTGTGTGGTAAACTGCGTTTCGTCCTGACTTTTATTTTTCGTGAGTGCCTCCAGTGCTGATACATGTACTTTCACTGCGCCTACCTGTACAATTACTATAATTAGTCTCAAACCTTATGCATTAGGCAAATATTGAGTTTCAGCATTTCATAGTGAGATTTGATCAAATCTTCTTACTTTATGGATACCACTGAAAGAGGGGATATGGGGTGAAAGGAGGCCCAAAGATAGGGTGAAGACAGGGTTACTGTACTGATAACTCTAATATATTTTTTTATTTTTTATTTTTTTTAACATTCACCCATTTGAACACCAAGATTGAACACTAAGAGTATTATCTTATTTTATTTTATTTTCCCAAGTTTCTAGAATAAGAAGCTTGGCTAAAACCAGCACCCAACAATTGTAGTTTGGTCAATCAATTTTCCACAATTTTTTGTATTCATCCATTTTAAACACCAAAAAAGTATAAGAAAAAGTTTTTGTTCAGAGTTCTAGAAGCAGACTGGGATGACAAAATGGGTTTAGGATTTAGGGTTTTGACTTTCAGATTGGGTGAGACTGGAGGCTGGCAGAGGCAAGACCCTATCCAATCGCCCCTCTAGATTTCATTGACTCTCGTGTCGACCTCCACAAACAACGCCTTGTTTTGAGGAGAATCTTGAGTCTTCACACACAAATTCCATGTTCAATGCAGGTCGGAGCTTTGTTACCCACAAAGTTTATAGGGTGTTTTCACCGTCCTGAGTTGTGGGATGGTATCTGCCGTCTTTTACTCCATGTTTGTGGCTCTTGTCCACACAACGAAGGCATTTTAGCTGAGATCTTTTGCATATTTTGTTGCCTTTGTTGAGAAGGATAGATTGCCCCGTGTTGGGTGGCCACGAAGTTTCTTTCATAAAAAAATTAATAACTTGGTGATTTTTTTCCACAAAAGTTGTTTTAAATGAAAAATTCATGGTTCTGAACTTTTTTCACCATTTTTCAATTAATCAAAATTATCACATTTTGGGGATCCTCACCATTCAGCCCACTTGAGAAATCTGGAAAAAAAAAGGCCCATTGTGGGTATATTGATTTCAGCAATTCAGGAAGACGAGGGTAAATTCAAAATTTCAAAAAACATATTTTAAAAAATCAATTGGGTAAAGGTATATACAAGTATCAAAAAACTCCAACCCAGGTCAGGTAATGTTATAAAGGCTTTGCAAAATTATCAATCTTGGCAAGGGTAAAAAGAAATTCATGAAAATTTGCCCTATTCATCCAATAAGGGAGGAGGGGAAGTATTTCATCATCCACCCTATGCGCATCATGCAGGTAATATAAGTGGGTACATGTAGGATGAAAAAGTATTTACACAAGTATGGAAAATTTCAAAGTGAAGAAAGATAATTCCCAATGTGCAATTGGCATTGCAAACACAAACATTTGAGATATACCTATGGATATATCAAGGTTAAATGTTTACATAAAAATGTTTGCATAAAAATTTGATGATTTTAAAAAAATTTATAATTTTTTTTTTTATGATACCCGATGGGTACTCATTGGGTACCATGATGGGTGGGAAAAAATAAGTGATGTGAGACATTTTTCAAAAAATGAAACACTCACAAGTGCAAGCATTCTTGTTTTTTGAAATGGATTGATAGAGACCCAAGCAAAAAAGCATTAGTTTATTCAACAAGGGGTGTGTCACACTGTGGCCTCGCCATTTACATTAAAAAGTATCTTCAGGCAAAAGAGGAATTATGGAAATTCAAATATTTCACCATGCAAAAATACAATCTCCAAAAAAAAATCCTCTAAAAGAAGCCAAAATCCTTCAAGATATCATAACTCTATATCTAATCTCTAGTTTCAACACAAGCCAAAATATCATCTTTCAAAAATCCTCATACAAAAAAATAGACCTAAGTCTACCTAGGGGCCAAAATCCCCTAAGCTACTACACTCTATAATGAATCTAATCACAATATCCTTGCCTTTCTAGACAAGGCCAACAAAGAAGTGAACATAAAGTCTGGCAGAAAATCATTTTTGTGTTGCTCAGATCAACTTGTGCATGGGCCATCTTGTCGAATCCCATTGTCATCAGCGGATTGGATCGCTTGCTCACATCATCTTGTGTATGGAGCGATCTTGTCTCATCCATTGTTATTGGATCAGAGCAGGCAACTGAGTGATGGAGCAACATCAGCTTTGACAAATTGTTTTTGACTCACGTACTATTATTCTCAGCCCCACCGGCGACAACCCATTGGCACTCTTGTATACGCACACAATTTGCAAGTGCACCCATGAAGCGCTACATAACCCTCATGAGCACTCTGGGTCGTTTTGGTCCTGTATAGACAACACGCCAGCAACAACCCATTGACAGTCAGATACTTAAGTAGTTTGAAAAGTTGTTTATATTCTAGTGATGAGAAACTCAGAACTGGTATAGGGAGATCTTTAGTATGGTCCTTTGAGCTGATAATTCAAAGACAGAATGTCAAGGGATCATATGAAAAATTATGCAAAGACAGTTGAAACAGTTGCGCATTTGCCTTTTTTTTCATCACTAGAGTCCATTGGCATTCAATCTCCATTGCTACTGGATGTTTGTGCATCTCCTTCAAGGTCCTCAATACTTTATGTTGATGATATTAATTTAGAGGATTTTGGTTAGAGGGCATTCAAATCTTTCTCATGAGCAATCAAGCTTCTTAGTAGCTGAAATTTGAAATATAAATCTGTCCTCATGATTTCCTGAACTGGCTTTGTTTTGATTTGAACCTTTTCCATGGACAAGCCAAAAGGTTATTACATTCATTACAACTTGTGTTAAGCTGCTTGATACATAAGTATTTCTTTTCTAGATATATAGCATGTCACTATTTCTTTTAGGAATTCTTGTTTGTGGCCAAAGTGGCTATGAAAATGTAGAAAAAGTGGCCATCATCCCAAGGAAGATTTAGCCAAATCTGGTTATAAACCAAATATGATAGCTTTTCAATAGCTTTTCAATGATATAAAGAACTCTTCAAGTCAATTGATTTTGACCCTTGCAATCGGCATATGAAGATTCGGGAGTCCATCGGGACTCCAACTCTCAACATGGGAGTTCACTTGGGAGTGTGAAGGTTCATTCCCTCACACTCTTTTGCACTCCCAAGAGCATGAGATGTGACCCCTGGGCTTCCCTCTTGGCCCACAACCTTGCAAGCCCTTGCCTTGGTTATGAACTCATGACTATGGTTGCGACATACACAAAATGGACCAATGTTGAATAGCAATGATGAAGGGTGAGGGTGGAGGAAATTGATCTATTAAGCTTCAATGAAGAACTTGATTATGGGCCTTATACACCAAAACAAGCACTTAACCAAACAGTTGAATGCTCAAGTATATCAATTGACCTTGATTTCTTTTTTTGAAATCTCGAACTATTAAAAGCCAAAAGATAGTGAAGTTCCAACCATGCTACCAACATGCCTTCATATTCTTTGTTTTTCAAAGATTTTTCATTATTTCTCTTCTCATTTTGAAGCATTAAGCTTAGTGGCTTACCATCTTTCTTCAAAAACCATTTTCTTTGAAATTGTTTTGAACCCTAAACAAGTCTATTTTCTGGCCCAATAATTAGTTTGATGTGTTTCCAACTTTTGAGCCCTTCTTGTTACCTACATTTTATGGTTCTTTCATTTAGTTCTTTGTTATGATTTTCAAGCTTATGTTGTTATACTTACCTTCTTAAATGGTTTTCACCACTTATGTCTACAATGTGTAGATTATTTGGCCCATCAAGTGTTAAGTTTTATCGATGGTAGGTGCTATCATTGAAGAGATACAATGCTACATTGTGTTAGCAGAAAAGAACCTACAAGTGGCAAAAAAACAATTTAGCGTTGGCCAAATGACGCCAAGAAGATAAAGCGTTTGCTGCAACAAAGGCATGCAACCAAATGGAAGATTGTAACAGCAATCTCCTTGAATCACAACAACAATTTGAAACCCTACTTGCAAAAATGCAAAATGAAACTTGTGAAAATAAAGAAGAGTTGCAACATAAGATTGAAACAAGAAAGGCATTTTGAAAGTGTTCCAAGGTCATACAGATTTAGGGGTTTCTACTTATGAAAAAGTTCATAAGGAATTAAAGGTTACAAGGAATGTTTTATATGCCTTAGAAGGGAAATTATCAATCTCTCAATGAAATGACAATGTTGTATGGTCCCTCCTCAGTAAGGTCCAAAGAAGGTTGGTTACTTCTACCTACATTCCCCTTCCATGTGCTTTGGTGGAAAGTAATGAACCAACGTGTGTGTGGATGGAACATTGTCCATTTTGGGGATTAGGTTTTCAACTTCTATGGGCAAGGTTGATTGCATCTTGTAAACATGTCTACCATAGTTAGTGTGTATGTGTCCATTTCAATCAATCTAGAAAATGCAGACATAATTTTTGTGGGGAAGAAATGCATGAGGGCTAGTGGGTTGCTACAAGAATTATTAAACCTAGGAGCACACTAAAATCAAAATGTGAAATTCCACCCACAACAAAGAAGATGTGGCAGAGCCATGCATTCTTAAATAATTGCATAAACTTGAATGTAATTCTTGCCATATTTGGAATAATGTAGCTTTGTGTGCATGAGCAATTTCATTCTCTATTTGTAGTTGATTATTGTTGAATTAAGTTTGTTGAACTAACACTCTAATTCACAAGTCTAATCATAAGTTCAACTTTTGATTCTTGGTTGATTAAATTTTTGGCAATTCCTAGAACCTAAAAATAATTGTTAAGGAAAGGAACTTTGAATCTAAACTTATCATGTGACTTTGATCATGTAGATTACATATGAAGTCTTTGAATGTTCATTGTTTTTGTGCATTAGTTCCAATTAATGCACTCAAGTTGATATAAAGTTGTAAAGTACATATGAAGTCTTTGAGTGCACTATTTTTGTGGATCTATTCCAATTCATGCACTTAGGTTGATATAGAGTTGTAGACTACATATGAAGTCCTTGAGTGTTCACTGTTTTTGTACATTTGTTCCAATTCATGCACTCAAGTTGATATAAAGTTCCTTTTATGTACTTTAGTTGACCAATCTATGATGCAAACTACTTGTATAATACATAACTATCTATGCAAGTTTTGATGTATGTACAAGTGTTTAATTATCATGTACATTTAATGACTTTTGTGATGTAGAGTATTAAAAGGTCCTTAGTTTCTATATGCATGTTTGATTTATGTAAGTTTGTGTGAGGTGCATGGACAGTAGGTGACTTTTATGATGTTGAGTTATACATGATAATCATTAAGTGTCTACATGGATTATGATTTATGTATTATTTGTGATCTTCATGTACATTACCTAACTTTTGTCATTTGCAGATTACTTTGGAGTCCTTAAGTGTACATGCCAATTCTTATCTATGCAGTTGTGTGAAATTTGTGTATAACTAGATGATTTGTATGGTGTTGAGTACTTGGATAGTCACTTATTGTTTATGTGTAGGTTTGTGATCTTAGTCTATATTTGGTGTCATTTGGGATTTGCAAAATGTACTTTTAAATTCTTTAAATTTAAGTTCATTTTTTAAATTCTTATTTGTTGTGTGAATTTTGGACTGCAACAAAGGGACCAAGGTTCGAACCTGCATCCATAAATATATTAGGAACCCAACCTTTTGGGTTTAAGGGTATCAATTCCCATATATATGGAGGTGGTTTATGCAAAGTTCCCAATATTAATCCATTTGTGGGCAGCATACACATGAAGTAATAACTAGCTAATTCGTAATTGATTGACACGAAGGTCACAAGTCCATTAAAGGATAGAAGGCAAGTAATCACAAAACTTGCAAACAAACAAGATGTTAATGATTAGCAAAAGGTTCACCCAACTATGAAGCCTCCAAATGTTGCAAGGAAAGAACTCCATATGGATAAGGCAAGTGAAGATATCGAGGATGGAGAGGAGAATACTAACAAGTCTCTAGAAAAGGATTATGGGGATGCAAAGGAAAGCAAGGGTGCATCAGGTGAAGATGAAAAAGAGCCCACTATGACAAAGGAATCAAAATCCATGGACCAAATTCCTAAAGATGATGAAGATGCTATCAATGATCTCAAACAACCAAAAGCAAAAAGGAAGAAACCAATTACCCAAGGCCATTGTGTTAAGCTTCAAAAAGGCAAGGGTAAAGTGAAAAAAACACCAATTGTAGAGAGAGTTTCAAATGCAAAAACAACACGACAAGCATCTACCAAGTTTATTGCAAGGTAGTAGAAAACCAAGAATAAGTGATATGTACATTGTTCCTTGGCATTGTACAAATGGTGACAGAACAAATTTGGGTGCACTTGCAAATGGTATATACTTTATTTCATTTTGTTTTTAAAACATTACCTTTCACAGGCTTTTGATTGAGCATTGATTGTAGCCCTAATTTCAATTCTCCCAAATTTGGGAAAGACCACTATTTACAAAGTTTTATCCGTTCTTTTGGTTATTGCCAATCACTATACAAATGACCTATGTTTGGAGGTTTTAAAAGTTGGTATAGGAAATCAATAGCCTTAATTAGCTACATGCCAAACTTGGGAAAGACCAATACTTGTGATTGTTTTTTCCCGGTTGTTGCCAATCAATACATATTTGGTGTGGTTGGAAATTTGAGAAGCTTGTACATAAAAAAACTTGTCAATAGTTATGATTGTCTTGTGCATTATGCCTTAGGATAGAGCATGAAGCATTTACACCTTAAGCTTCATGGCAAAACAAAAAGACCATTTATGTTGTAATCGTGTTTGTGTCTAGAGTTTTGAAAAACTGGTAGAGGAAGTTAGTAACCCTAATTAGCTATGCCAAATTCGGCATTTGGACCAATACATGTAATTGTTTTATTTTCTTGTTATTGCAAATCAAAATAGATGGTGTGTTTGAAGGTTTGAGAAGATGGTGTCAAGAAGTAAATAGTTGTGATTATCTTGTGCCTTATGGCATATGGAATAAAATATATTGAACATTTACACCTAAATGCCCTTGGGCACTTCATGGCATTTGAAAACAAAAATCAACTACTTTCATATTTTTTGTTGGTAATTTCCTAACATTTTAATCTGCATCAAAATTTACTTCAAATGTCACTTAAATGACTACAAATCAAATCCATGTCCTCATTAAACTTATGTTATTTAGAAGTTCACAATCAATAATGTATCAAAATGCCTAAATTAATTCAAAATATATATTTAAGTTCTACTCAAAGTTCTACCATAATTTGCTAGAATGTTGATAGGAGTATTGGGTTTTGGTATTTTTCTTGCACCAGTTCGTGCACCCCTTTCTGCAATTGCTTTACTTTCTCATCCATTAAAGCTAGAACCAATCAAACAAACATGTTAGCAACAATGTAAACGGGAAGGTTTAAGGTGAGGTTTAAAATTAAACATGCTTCAAGACTTTCAAATTGAGATCAAGGATTCAGTAACAATCAAGGGTTCTTACAACCTTAATATCAAGAATATGGATTCACAAAAGGCTACAAAAATCATCATAGGTTATAGAACAGGAACTAGTTCCTTGTTCTTGCATTCATATATCACTTCAACAAGGAATGATTAAGCATCATGTTGATAAACAACATCAAGTAATAATTGCAAAAGTTTACAACTTTTATCTAAGGTTATCTTGATCTATTCCATTGTTATATCTATGAAATTGCAGAGAAAACTCCACAATAATGATCTCAAGAATGGCTAGGTTGAACTTGTTGAACATCTACTAGTTCCAGTGAACAACATACATTTAAATATGACTTTACCATCACATTAAAAAAAAAAAAATGTACACAATAGTACCACACTATTGGTGCTAAATTAAAATCCATGAACATCCCCATATGAACCCTTATATATTATGGAAACCAACATAGGGACTTTTATGTCCACATTGTACCTAACTACATGTATGTAAATTTAAACTCAAATTTATTGTGCCAACTTGAAAGCTCTTCCAAATCCTTCTCACTTCCATGTTTTCCAATGGCAATGTATACATATACCAACACACAAGCCTCATATTAATTTATATTACCTAGCAAAACAAAACAACGTTCAGTACTTAATTTTTAAATAAGTTAGATTTCATGGAATGATTCATTGAAATGGATCTAATGTCGCAACCCCACTTTAGGGCTAAGTGTGAGAATGCAACTCACATTCCCAAAAGTGGGAAAATGGAGTCCTCCGGGACTCCTGAAAACTCAGAAGACGATTTGAGGGGTCAAATCTCCTCGCCTTGGTGCGTTTTTTATATCAATGGAAAGGTCTTGAAGTGTAGATGCCCAAAATGGCCTCGCATGGGCCATTTGGACATCTGTAGCTCAAGTTATGGGCAAAAGAAGAGCCGGGAGTCAAACTGCCAGTTTGACTCCCGACCACTAAAAGTCGGGAATCGACCTCTTCCAGACGTTACCTCAATGAGTGCGATAGGTCGTTGAAAAGATCTCGACGAGAGCTACAACTTTGGTTCAAACCTCGTCCCGATCCGAGTTCGGGGCGAGGAGCTATGAGCGTCCAAAGTCCCGGGACTCCAACCTGAGACAGTTTCGGGACTCCAACTTGGGAGTCCCGGGAAAAAGAGCCATTCGGATGTAGCCTCTACGGTGAGACATAGAGAATACTATATGGGGGAAGGTGGTGGCTTCCCCCGAGTCCGGGCCGTGGTGAGTCTTGTGTGTCAAAGTGCCCGTGGCTTGTCCTAACACCCAAGGGTGTTCCCGAATGCTAACTAACCCTCTTGTGGTTGGTTTTGGATGCAGATTCAAGCTTGATAATCTAGTCCCTCT
>Ga0116227_10010947_pt1 | contig 15522 bp, 19 predicted proteins | sample S1TSphgellanicum_FD_89693 | JGI IMG/M metagenome (GOLD analysis project Ga0116227, IMG submission 89693) | Host-associated microbial communities from peat moss isolated from Minnesota, USA - S1T2_Fb - Sphagnum magellanicum MG | ecosystem: Host-associated > Plants > Peat moss > Unclassified... | reverse complement strand
ATTTTTAAAAAATAAAATAAATTTTCTGTTTTTATTGTTGTTTTTAAGCCTTAATGGGTTAATTTTTTTGGGGGGGGGGAATTTGGGTTTTTTTTTGGTTTTTAAAAGGGGGGGGTTTTTTTTTTTTTTTGTTTGGGGAGTGGTATGGGGATGGGGGAGGGAGCCAAGGCTCTGCTAAATAACTTGGGCTCTGCATTGCTACGCACTACTATGACCATAAAGTCTACTCGCATTTGGAATTGTGATTATGCTATTTCTATGTGTAGAATGTAAGACTTCAACCATATACAAGCATAAGCATAACATTGTTTTGGACTGTATATATCTTATGGTCAATTTCATGTTACTTATTTTTAAACCAAATCATTATTTTGAGATCAAATATATTGATTATATGTATATTGAATTGAATTTCAATTTGCTTCAATTATGTAATTTATTACAAGATTTCAAGAATGTATTGCAGGAAATGTTTAAGAACACAATAACTTTTAAAATTTGATTGAACAACAAAAAACTTGGAAAACATAATAGTTGTAAGTTAAGTTTATATTATGAGCAAGTCTTGTGAGTCAATATTACTCATTATTTTCCATGCTAGCAATGTTCATCAAGAGGGAGTATGATGGATTCAATTCCATGTTTAAAAGGAACAATCTATGCATCAAGCTACTAAATAATTTTACAATATAAAAAAAAAATCATGTAAAAAAAATCAAGGACAAGAACCCATCGATCAAAAGTACAAGGTGAAGGAGAGCACAAGTAGACACAAGCCAAAGAAAAAACAAAAGCAAACAATCAACAAAAATAAAGTAAAAGCCCTAAGCAAACAGGACCTATGGCAACAAAATGACGATCAATGATAACAAAAAAGACCTAAGATGAAAGAGTTATCAGCTACCACAAATCAGCTGGTGATGGAGGTGCACTAACTATGATCTGCAAAAGAGTTGAGGAACCTCGACCAAGTGCAACAACCCGTTAAAGAATCGTTGTGGTTTACACATGTTGCAAGGCTATGGACACGTGTTGTCAATAACAAGAAACAAACATTAAAGGGATTAAAGAAGACTATTAATGACGTGCAATAATGGTTTGTGCACAAGTGGTCAAAAATGAATCATAACAAAAATGAAAACACCCATATGTTTCAATAACAAGGGGAATGAAGTCATCACCCGATATTCGTTTGGTGTATGATGTGTCTTATCCTGAATAGCCATCGTGGTGGCATGTGTTGTCATCGTTGATGTTCGTTACACCATATCTATGCAAGTCGAGTCAACAATGACAATGCCATCAAAGTTCGAAATCTATCTATGGTGATAAAGATATCCACCAGTCATAGGGTGTGGCGAAAGAAAAGGTGGGAAATTTCTCTTTGAACATGTGTTCTACTCTCCAAAACAATAAATGTGATAATATTTCGAAGTGCATCATGGGTTGTTGTATGCTCATTCCCAAAGGGGCATTGAAGTAAATGAATACTTAGATCGTCATTGGTATGACCACATTAACACCGTGACAGATGAGCAATCATAGGATGTGGCAAGACAAGAAGGGTACATAGTGTTATAAAAAGAAGTGGGCTAAGGATAGACAAAATGCAAGTGTGGTAAAACAAATTAATAACCAAACGCCCACCCTTAGAGCCACACATGAGTGAAGACATGCTCACATGTTGTTTGAAGGAAAATTTACTAAAAGCAAAACAAACTCCTATTTGTTATAAATAATCTACCAAATAAGCCTATAATTGGGGATAAGACTGAACTATTAAGCTTTCAAAGGGTGGGACTTAAAAATGGACAACCTAAGGTAACATGGCCCATGGTATCTCATAATGCCATCTAGAATGGGAAAGTGTCAATCTCAACATGTGCTATTGCATCCAAAAGAATAAGGTGATCATCTTGCTAGAAATGAATGACAATTGCAAGAGTGATCAATGCCCAACATCCCAAAATTAAGCGGGCAATAGTCCAAACTATGGAAAGGAGGTTAAGCCCACTTGAAGAAGCAAAGAAAATAGTCTAACGATGAGTTAAATGACCAATAGAACTACCAAAAGATCATGCACCAAATAATTTCTCCAATGTAACTATAGTATGAGTATTGAATTCAACATAATGTTGCAAAATACCTGGAGACGGAAACACTATACGAAGTAAGTAGCTCGGGTGTTAGGCATAACACAATGAAAGCATCGTAGAAGTCGCCTAAGGATTTGCAAACATAGGGAGACTAGATATTGTCCTAAGATCCTCATGAAGAGCCTCAATCATAAACAATTCAACGATGAATCTAAATCCCATCAGTGCGCCCAAAATATGAAAACCCAAGTCAAGAGTAAAAAAATCAAAAGGAACTAATATAAAATGGTTTATCACTTGCGAAAACCAAGCTACACATTTCGTTAGCTGCATTGAAAGTTCTAATGCTAAAAACTCTTGCTCCAATCATAAAAAAACAAAAACCACATTTGATGCAAGAACTATTATATGTGTGTCATCTACCAATGAAAGGAAAGCACAAATAAGGTGGGTTGTTGTTGTATGGCAAATAATGTGAAAGTGAGCCAAAACAAATAATGCTCCTCTCAATGGGTCTCCTTGTTGTGTACCTGACTTTAACAAAATGATTATGAGATCCCCATGTCAAAAGGCCTAATAAAAATACAATGGGGATGGGTGTGCATGGAATCATCAAACAAATTGAAAAAGTTGATCCAAAGAACTGGGCGAAGATCGTAACTCTTGAAAAATGGCTGATTATGACACCGAATTGAAGATGTTGCGGACATCTATTCAAGGGGTAGATTAATTACATTATTTTGAATGAACAAGGCATTAAAAATAAGGATTGATCATTAAACATTGGAGGTTTTAAATTTTGAATTTTTGGTTAGTTTTGAATCATGTTGATGGTGACTTGGGACTACCCAAAGATGGAGGTTTTAGGGGAAGGGAAATTGTTTTTAAACACACATTTTTGAAGTGAGGAAAAATGTAGTTACTTTGTAGAGGAAACTACAAATTATGTTTTGGAGATACCACAGATGTAATTTTGTTATTTTGATTTCATTTCAATAAAACATGGAATTTTTTAATGTATTTTGATTCAAATTTTTAATAAATAAGAAAAGTAAAGACTTCTACAATGATTTTCATATTCATGTTATTGTGTGAATTTTTTATAATATCAAATATATAAAGAAATAAAATGTAATTATTTTTCTGAATTTTATACATTTTATTTTGAAGTACAAATTCTGATCATATGAAATAACCATGAATATGGTGTTTTAATGAATTGTAGAAACAAATGTGTGTAGAATTAATGCAAGAATTATGAATATGTGCATATTGTAATGCAAATATGTTATTACAATAAATGTGGAATAGGTCTACAAGGATTTAATCCACATTTACCATTTGGTAACCATCTTTAGGGGCATTTTTTTAATTTTATAGGAATAAGAGGGTTTTTTGCATTTTCCTTTGTTAGTATCATAGATGAGTGTATTCAAAAGAGTGGTTTAGTTCAATTTAGATTTAAAAGGGGTATGTAAGAAAGCATCAAAGGTTGAGGCAATTAATGTTATGAAGATTACATTTGGAAACTCTAAAAGAAATGGATTGTGAAACAAAATGAATCGAATGGTGACCCATAGTTTATAATGACAATTAGATTTGGAGGCAAATTGTCAAGTTACTAAATGAGAAATAAAAGAAATCTGGAAAATGGAGAGGAGTATGTGGGAAGTACAAAAACCCCATATTGGAATTTGATGTTAGATAGATGAGTTCTGAGAATAGAAAAAAAACCTGTAAGAGATTGGTCATTTTTACCAAAAGTGGTAGTAAGGCATGAAATATGGACTAGTGGTTTTCAGAGAAAGCACAATTATAGATGACAATCTCCACAAATAGAGATGCGGTGGAATTCTCACCTAAAAGAATGGGTGTAATATACTTCCTAGCCACAATCTATGGTTCAAAGACGTAAGGATCAAGACAAAACATGGATTTTTGTAGTACCTAATCAACTGTCAAAAATCTCAAGTTCAGAATTGATAACTAGCCGAAGAAGGGATATTACAGGAGGCATACAATCTAGGTTTGTATACCAACTTGCATCTCTAGATTATTATGAACCAGTGGAGGACTAAGAGGTGGAAGAAAACACCAATATTGACGTGTTTGAGGAAATAAAATAAAATTACCTATAATCATTTAAATATGTAGAGGCACATGTGAATGTGTTGGATGAAATACCACATTTGTATTCACATCAAAGAAATTTAGAATTGGATCAAACAAGATACATAATTGAAACACAAGATCATGAATATGTGGATTCGAAGGTAGTCATATTATTTTCAAGGGTTTATGCATTATGTGAAAAAGAAGGACATTCAATCATGGATTGTCATTTTGTGCCTTTTCATAACAAAGTAAGTATTACTAAATATGTGGAGTTACATAACGTGGCAAGAGCATTAATGGACCAATCACAGGGCCAGGAACCAAAAATTCCTATAGTCTAAAACAAATTGAAAAGCATGGAGTTGGGAGGTCAATTAAGACCACAAAACCAAAATATTCGTCCATCCATTCAATTTAGGAGCAGAGTACCAAATGTGTGTTCACATCCACATTCTACACCACAAAATGGGGCATCATTAAACTTGAGTAAACTTAGCTCCACCAAGAATGTTAGAAGCTGCACATGTTGAAATTCAAAAATAACCCGTTGGAATAAAGGTTATTCAATCACCTAATGTTGTCATAACAACCATAGGAGTGGAAATGGTTGTTGCACCCATCACGAATGTTGTTAGAGGTGGAATACTAATTGGATTTGCAACAAATTTGGGTAGTGGATCAGGTGGAATCTTGGCAAGAAAGAATTTGAATCAAAGTCCAAGACTACCAATACTAACTATTGGAGTTGTTGGGACACCCCAGATGGTGTTTACCAATTCAATAATGATTACTCATGTGAACAAGACTGCAAATTGACCACTAATGAATTCAATGGTTGTTGGAAGGTACAAAAGTACGAATGTTGCAAATCCAAGAGGAGGATATTGAAAACCATCTATTATAACTACATAAATTCCTGATCATAGAAATGGCCATTTTGTTAGGCCAAACAAGGTAGCTTTTAAATATCCCGACTTCAAAAAAGATGTTAATCTAAATGCTCATGTCAAAATGTTCAATTTTATGATGAAGGCAAATGTGGAGACTTTTGAAAAGTATATCATTAATGCATTTAGCTATATGCTAAGAAATACAACATTGGACTAGTGCCACAATTACATGTCAAAATTTCCTAATTATACTTTTTCAAAACTTACACATGCATTTTACAAATGTCATCAAAAGACTTAGAATGATGAACAAATATACATGGAGCTAAAGAATATGAAGCAGGAAGAGGCTGAAAGGGTGGAAGTTTACTATGAGAGGATTCAAAAGTTGGCTCATGGTTTACAAATACTACCCAAAGATAGTTTATTAACTATTGTGTTTAGGGTGGGTTTGCAATCATACCTCAAAATTGTGATTCTAAAGATGAAGAGGTCAACATTGTAACAACATAAGGAGGTGGTGATGTTGTGTGAAAAAAACATGACTACTACAGAAGCAAGGAGTGCACTTTTAGTACCATAAAGTACCAAACATGTAGCACCACCAAAAACACAAAGTAATATAAGGAAGACTGACAAGTATTGCACAAATAATGGTATGACTAATCACAATGTGGAAACATGTAGAAAAAAAAAACAGACCATAATGGAAACTATAGAAATAACACTACCAAGTCAAAAACCATAGAAGACATCTTCATATGCATGCCACATCTATGGTTTGAATGGACATAAAATGACAAATTGTCCAAAGTTTATTAAGATGTAGAAAATGTTTCATGGGAAATCTATGATAGTAGTAGAAGTTCAACTTGTTGTTGAGACACAAACAATCATTACATATGTGAATGTGGTGGATGTTAATGTTACAACAAGAAGTAAAGCAATTAAAGAACAAGTGTTCAAGGATAGAGAACTAAGGAAAGCAAAAATTGTTCCTGACTAGGAGAAAGAATAACGGTTGAAGAAATCAACTGTAAAAAGAATTCAGTAGATTCAAAAAACACAGATTTAGACAAAAGGGCCATCCACATCCATGGAAATATGGAACACAACTTGGTCGAGTATGCCAAATTATATTCATGTGGAAACACATAAATTTCAAAAGGTAGTGAATTCACAAGAAAAATTGATTACAATAAAATAATTTTTTTGGATATTGGTAAATAAATTCTAAAAACAAGTTATACATTAAACTTGGGATAGTTGCTTAAAATAGCCCATAAGTTAAAGAGGTATATTTGGCAAAAGCTAAAACAAAAAAAATAAATCAGAATTTGAATAAAGCAACCACAGATAACCAAGTTAGTTCTTCAAGACCAAAGGTAGGAACAATTGTTGTAACAATAGATAATCACATGGTAATTACTCAAATACAGATTGGGAAGAATATAATAAAGGATGTGTTTATGGATGGAGGTTTTGGAGTTAATATCATCGTAGAACAATTGAGTTGAGGTTGGGGCTTCCAAAGCTTAAACCTACACCATATAATTTGAAGATGGGAGATCAAATAACCATAAAACTAGTGGGTTTGATTAGAGATATGAAGATGTTCACAACATTCCCTACATAACTATGTTTACTATGCTTCAAAATAATGCATGGTAGATTTTGGTTATTCCATGTTATTGGGGAGACCATGGTTAAGGGATGCTAAAGTGGCACATGATCAGGGGAGTAACATTGTTATCGTACATGGGAATGGGACAATCAAAACAATTACAGTCACCAAGCATTTTGGAGGCGAAGTAAAAAGACCTAAAGTGTTATTGTGTTACGACTATCAAAATGGTATCACAGATGAAAAAAAAAATTCATCTTTGCTACAAAACTAAAGTTGTTCTCGATAGGAATAATCAGTTTAATTGACACAATTCAATCTATGAAAACTATAGATGTAGAAGTCATGGATGTTAGTGTGAATATTAGTAATTCAAAGCTAAAATCAAGAGTACAGATCACAAATCAGAAGACAATTGGCAACAAATATGAACCAAAAATAACTTTGGAGGATAAGGTGTCTCTTGAGACATACTATAATCATCAACAAAGGAGTATTGTGGTGGATGAAACTCATAAAAATTAAAGCATAGGAATTGTAGATAGTTGGATGGATGTTAACTAAAGACTAACAGTTGATGAAACTCAACCTTGGAACTAATGTAAAACCATAGTTGGTGAAGATCAATGCATAGTTAGAAACAGGCAAAGTGTTAGAAGCAGAACAACTATTGAAGGAATTCAAAGATGTTTTTGCATGGACATACAAAAATTTGAAAGGGATTCTACCAGAGCTGGCACAACACAAAATTGAGTTGGATACCACTATACCATTAACACATCAAGCCAAGTACATATTAAATCCAAATTATGCTATAGTAATCAAACAAGATATTGATAAATTGTTGGCAACTGGTTTCATCCAATTTATAGAAGGGGTTATATGGTTGTCACCCATAGTAGTAGTACCCAAAAGAATGGCAATTTGAGAATCAATATTGATTTTTAAAAAATTAAATGCAACCACAAAGAAGGATCCATACCCATTACATTTTACAAATGAAGTTTTGAACACAATAGCAAGGTATGAGGCATATTCTTTTTTAGATGGATATTCAATATATCATTAAATTTTTATAACTCTAAAGGACAAATACAAGATTGCATTTGTTACAGACTAGGGGCTTTTATATGGAAAGTGATGTCGTTTATAGTTTAAAATGAACCTCCAACATATCATAGAGCTATCACCAAAACATTCAAAAAATATTTGGACAATTTTATGAAGATATTTTTGGATGACTTTATAGTGTCTAGTGACATGGACAGTCATTTGTAGAAGTTCAAATTATGTTTTCAAAAGTGTAAAGAATATGACATTACTCTGAATCCAAACAAATGTGTATTTATGGTATTTTCAAGGACGATATTGGGTTTTATTATATCCAAAGAAAGGAAATTACCAAATCCAAAGAAGATACAAGCAATAGTAAACATGCCACCACCTAAGAATCCACAGTAGACTCAAGTATTCAATGGAATGGCATAGTTTTACAGATGTTTTATCAAAAAAATTGTTGCTATTATGGCACCTATTACTAAACTAATTAGAAAGACAAAGACTTTTATTTGGACAAAGGAATGTCAGAAGGTTTAACAGTTGATCAAACAAAAATGTATTGAAGCACCAATATTGATATTACCAAACTAACAAGTGGAATTTCATGTTCACACAAATGCATCATTATTAGCTATAGGAGTTATGTTATCTCAAAATTTGACAAGGAAAAGTCATTAACTGGTGGTGTATGCTTCTAGACTTCTAAACAAAGTATAACATAATTATAACACAATAGAGAAAACAACTTTAGCAATGGTTTTTGTTTTGCACAAGTTTAGAAATTATTTGTTGGGTAATAAGTTTGTCTTTTATGTAGATCATATGGCATTGGTTTATTTGGTCAACAAACCACATGTTTCAGGAAGAATAGCTAGATGGTTGTTATTGTTCCTAAAGTATGATTTCACAATAATATAGAAGCCAATCAAAATTCATGTAGTTATAGATGCATTGCCAAGACTACCAAATATTATAGAACCCATAAGTGTACCTAATCAAACCATAGATGTAAGTCTGTTTTACAAAAAGCCTAGATGGCTAAACGATGTAAATTTTTTTTTTGAAAACAAACTAGATTGAAGGCACATTATCTATACAACAAAAGAAGAGACTAATAAGGAAAGCAAAGCCTTTCACATTGAAGAATGGTGAATTGTATAGAATGGGTCAAGACAATAAACTACGAAGATGTTTGACAACTATAAAAACATAAATGTTGATGAAAAAACTGCATGAAGGACCATTAGGAGGTCATTTTGCGATCATGTAGAAGAAGATATTAGATACGGTATTAGTGGCCAACTCTATATTAAAATGTGCATGATTATTACAGATCGTTTGATGCATGCCAAAGAACAAGCGAATTAACAACTCAAAGTTTCATAAAGTTGGTTACAAGTTTTATACAGGAACCATTTATGAAATGGGGACTTTATTTTGTGGGGCCAATTAAGCCAACAATCATATATGCAAGAAACAAGTACATTTTTGTAACCATAGATTATGCTACCAAGTGGGTGGAAGCAAGAACATTGAAAACCAATATTGCAATAGTAATAACAAAATTTATATATGAGTGTATATTAACGAGGTTTGGATTTTTTTTACTATAGTCATAGATCATGGAGTTCATTTCATTAATGATGCCATCAAGTATTTGACATATCATTTTATGTTCAAACATGTGAGTTCTGTAACCTATTATCCTCAAGGGAATGGGTGAGTTAAGTCTACTAACAAGATATTTGGGACGCTTTTGACCAAGTTAGTTATTGAAAATAGAACTAATTGGGATAAACATTTACCTACAATGTTATTTTCATACAAAAGTACATATAAAGTAACGACAAGGTATACACCATATCAATTAATGTATGGATTAAATCCATTGATGCCCATAGAGTACATAGTACCAATTGTTAGTGGAAAGCAAAAAGATAGCAATCAAGTAAGAGTTTTAATTAACAAGGTTTCAGAACTGGAAAAGTTACAGGAGGCTAGGATGCAAGCTACAAAAACCAATGGTATTAAGTAATGGAATAGAGCATTATGGAGTCAACAAAAGAATCTAGAAAAATAATTCAGTTTGGTGATTATGTTATGTGGTTTCGAAAGGGAAATAAATCACACATAGGGAAGTTTACTAAAAAACGGTTTGGAGTATACAAAATATAATATGTGTTGCCAAATAACATTGCGTTATTAGTGACAATTGAGAAGTTTGAGGCTAATCTTGTTCTGGTCAATGTGAATAAGCTCAAACCATACAAATACATGGAATCTGAAGTTCATAAACAATAACAACAAATGCTAGTATATTGGGAACAAAGTGAAGGTGGACTTCAAGAGGAGGGTTGTAATACGGACATGGAAAATGAAGACTATGTAAAACAACAACCATAAATACGAGGCAATGAAGAAGAAGAATAGATGGAAGATTCTAAGGTCAAAACAATATTGACTCCAATACTTCAGACGACAAAATAATCGTTGAGTGATGATTGCAGAAGAAAAGAATTTGGCATACAAAAATCTGAAGTTGGTGTATCAAGGGCATTAGGTAAATCTACATATGTATTTGCGCATTCATCAAATGTGTGGGCATAGTAAATGGCTTTATTGACACATTCAGCAAAAATATTAGGACGGTCATCAAATATATTAGCACAGTTAGTAAAAGGAGTATAGGAATAACGATGTGGAGTTAATGTAGCTAATTTAGGAGGATTGTAGCTACATAATAGTCATGAGATGATATCTAAAGCATTTATTCACAATGATGACGTGACATGCTTCCACGTGGTTATACAAGGGACATAAAAAGTGTTAGTGATGGGTCGTCATAATTTCAAGGATCAATTGTTAATTAAAAGACAGTGCGTAGGTCAAAAAAAGAATGTGACGAGCGAGAAGCTCAAGGATGGAAAAAAATAGAATAAACATCGAAACTTGCTTTTGCTTACCACCAGAAGCTATGTGTGTTTTCAAAGTTCTAGAGTGCACATAAAAATGAATGCAAAGAGTGCGATTGAAAAATTACAAATAATAGTAAAGGAAGAGGAAGCGCAAAAGAGTGAGCATAAACAAAGACAAGAAGAAGAAACAAAACTATTGAGAAAAAAAAAAACAAGAGAAAAGTTGAGAAGAGTAGAAAGTATAGGAATGTTAAATATTCAACAATTGGTAATCAGATTGTTGCCACATTCACCGTCATCTTCAAAATGTGGAGAAGGCAAAGTGTATAATGAAAAGATGCAATTTATGCACATGACAATTTAAGATATATATAGAACTAGAACATCTACAGTTGAATTTTTATACATACGTAAAAGAGGCTGAAGTTCAAGTGTGTAAGCAAGATTAGGAGCTACATTAATGGAAGTGGTGAACATTGAAAAATTGGAGGACAAAGGTGTGGAATAGCGATCTGTCAACACACAATTAGCATAAAAGGACACATAGGATGAAAAAATATTTGCGGAGGGAGTGTAGCCATCCATAGAAGTGTAGACATCGACAGAAATACAAACAAATGTGACGAAGATCAATATGAGTGTGCTAGGTTTTACAAAGGCAAAAAGATGCACAACCATCATGGATAAAGCCACATTTTTGGATAAAAGTATTCATATTCCAGATCCTAACCAATTTATGTGGATTTAAACCAAATAGAACTATGATAAACATGTTGAGAGGATGGAGAATTAGAAGGACATTAGTGAAGAAGAATAATAAGATTTCAAAGCAAGGCTTTTCACTCTATTTTTGATGAACTGGGAAGCATTGATGCCAGATATTATATTGGAATTTCTGAACACATTTGTTATCAAAGGCACATATATCTATTTTGGATATCAAGACAAGGTATATGTGATTAATAAACAACTGATTATAGATGTCTTTGGAGTCTATGCAAAAGGGTATATAGAAGACCCAAAAGGGCAAGTCAATAAGGCAATAACAATGTAAGCATTACAAAGTTGTAAAATTACACCCACAAATTTTGCAAAAAGATAAGTGGATCGCAAGAGTTTGGGTTTGCCATACTCTATCGAACACCCTGCAATCATATATGTGATTTATTACGTATTTTAGCAATAAGAATGCCATCACATTGATGAGAACAAAAAAGGGGAAGAAAGTGGATTGGGCACAAATTATATACAATAGTTTGTGTAGTGAATTCGATCGGTGATATAAGTATGTTAAGGAGAATAAGGGGGACCAAAAGGACACTTGTTAGTTAGCCCTGATATTTGCAAAAATCTTTAAGTATATATGTGTTCACCAAAAGGAAAATCCACATAAACCATAGGCCAAGGTTAAGATAACTAGAAAAGATATGCAAGTAACATTGGAAAATAGAAGGAAGGTTGCAGCATAATCTCAAATAAGTGCTCTTAAGAGGAAGAACAAAGTTGAAGAAGGTGGAATATCAAAATTAGGAATTAAGAAAAAACAAGAAGGCACAAAAACACAAGCTCAGAAGATGATGAGGGGGAGAATAACACCATCTATAGTGCCAACATTGGTACCGACAGGTAAGCAGAGTGTATAAGTACCATAGATGTCATCTCCATAGGAAAGACAAATGAGAGAACAAATGCAAAAGGTTAAAAAAAAACATGATACCAAGATTCCAGAAGTTGAGGAGCATCCACAGACAAATGGAAACATCTATGAAGACTAGATGGACAACCATGAAAGTCAACAACATTTCCATCATTTACAACAACATTTGTAGCACCAACAATAATAACAACAACAATAGCAATAGACACAAACAAGTACACCATATCCTATTGGAATGCAAATGGAGAGAGTGGGAACACAAATTCCTATAATAATGTTTAGACCACCAGAACTATAGGTACCAGTTAGTAAACTAGGATCTGCATAGGGGCAGTCATTTGAGTTTGGGCTCAAGAGTATATTAGTACATGAGTTGGGATCTTCTACAAAAGGATCTAGAAATCCTACAACACAAACAAGTACACCAAAGTCTGAGGAGGAGGTGGCTATAGAAGTAATGCAAACATATAAAGCGATAGAATAATTTCAGACTATGGCAATTATGAGTATGAATGTGGGAAATTTGAATCTGGAGGTGACAGTTTAAACAACAGAATGGCCACAAAGGAGGAAAAAAAGGCAGTATTACAAGTGGAATTGGACAAGGAAAGTAACTTCAAAAGGGAATACAAGCATAACGTAAAAATTTGGAGGAAGAACATGGCAAAGAATGAGCAAAAGATCAAAACATTCATACAAAAATTACAAGATGAAAATCAAGAGCTCAAGACTAAGACAATTTTAATGAAATCAAGGATGAAGAATTCAGGGAGTTAAAGAAGATGGTTGAGGACTAAGAAATTTCATAGAGAAAATGGGCAAATACAGTGTTCCATTACAAACAATAACAAGAGGCTTTGGGAAGTTAGGTGGAAGCATTGACTAAGGAAAAGGAGAATGTTTTGACATATTTGGAATTGGTGAATCTGAATAGTGTTTATTTGCTAAATTCTAAAGAACTTTGAAAAAGGGCAGTAGAAGAAAAAAAAAGTTGATGGAGGCAAACAAAGAGTATAAAAGAATCTATAATAATTGCAATCATAATTAGGAACTACAAATGTTAAGAAGAAGAGTTTAAACCCAATTAGTGTCAAGAAATGGTTAGAGGATTATGAACAAATGTTGCAGTATTACATTTTGATGAAAACTAAAAATAAGATGAAGGGTTCTAATGTAAATTTTGAAGAATGGTGGGAAGTTGTAGAGGAATACTTTATAAAAAATTTGGAGAAGAATCTAGCCTAACACATTTGATGAGAGGATGTTTAGGTTCAAGTTGGAGATATATCATTAATTTAAAAATTTCCAGAATTTGTGTATGGAAGTCCGATAAGTATAGAAACATCGAGCCAAGATGAAGAGGTTGAATAAAGGCCCAATGAGATAGCTCAAGAGGAGAAGTACATGTTGAAGAACCAAAGGAATTCAGAGGAGGGGTTCGGAAGAGAAATAACCACATATAACTTAGGAACAAGAATAGGTGGAAACTACTCCAAAACCAAAGGTAGAACAATCAAAGATGCAGCCTTTGGAATTAAAACCACAAATTGAGTTAGTGGAGGAAGTAGCCAAAATTGCAGATTCAGAGGTGGATATTGAACCATTGGTTGTTGTACAAGTTGAGACTATAAAAACTATAGTTGAACAACCAAAAATTTAGAAGGTTGCACAATAATTTCATTTATTTTTCTATCATTTCACAAGGATTTCAGGGACAGAATCCAGAGTACAAAGGGTGTAATATTAAGGGGTTAGGCTGATTACATTATTTTGAATGAACAAGGCGTTAAAAATAGAGATTGATCATTGGACATTGGAGGTTTTAAATTTTGAATTTTTGTTTGGTTTTGAATCTTGTTGACGGTGACTTGGGGCTACCCAAAGATTGAGATTTTGCAAGAAAGGAAATCATTCTTAGACACATAGTTTTGAAATGAAGAGAGATGTAGTTACTTTGTAGCAAAAATTATAGATTATGTTTTAGAGATACCACATATGTAATTTTTTTGTTTTGATTCATTTCAACATAACATGGAAATTTTTGTTGTATTTCAATTGAAGTTTTCAATAAACAAAAATAGTATAAACTTTTGTAGTGATTTTCATATTCATATTTTTGTGTGAATTTTTTATAATATCAAAAAAATAAGAAGATAAAATGTAATTTTCAAAAATATTTTTTACATTTTATTTTGAAGTAGATATTTTGGTTACATGGAATAACCATGAATCTAGTGTTTTAATGAACTATAGAGGTATATGTGTGTAGAATCAATGTAGGAATTGTGAATATGTGCATATTGTAATGCAAATATGTTGGTACAGTAAGCATGGAATATGTTTATAGGGATTTAATCCACATCTACTAACATCCACGTATAACACCACCTAATTTGGATGCAAATATAATTTATCACTCAAATGCCATGAACCACTATCTCACACTCGCCACAAATTGCTACATCAATCTAATGAGGACTAAAATGTTTCATGAGAGTATCCCTAAATTTAATAGCCAATGTGCGAGCAATCAAACAATAGGTCACATCACCAATCGCGGTGAAACATATGCCTTTAAATTATTTCTCCAACGCAAGGACTTGAGATGTAAAAAGTAAACACAATATTGAAGGTGGAACATGACTTTAAATAATGTGCCCCTACATACCTTGAAAAAGAGGTCGAAGCCATTCATAGAATCATGCAAGACAAAATAGTTTCGTAAAAACTCATACACCATACTTGAAAAGCCATTGGAAGAAAGACGTGGTGAACGAACCAAGGTAAAAATAAATGTTTCCCAATATAAAGTAACCTTCGTTTTAAGATGGAAATCATTAATGAAAAGGGGGATATCAACATCAACAAGCGAATGGAGAAGGTGAAGGACTCCCATGGTCTCCTCAAATGGGGTTATAAGTGTGCTCAAAGTTAGTGCACATATTGTTCGAGCATATTCCCCTACATGAGCAAAGGCTCATGCATGGCACAATCGTGCTAATGGAGGTGGGGTAGGATTTGGTGACGCGCTCCCAAGTCACGAGGTGAAACCCACTTGAGGGTTTCACAAAGTCAAGTTGCGGAAAGTTGAGACTTGGAGGCACGCTCCCGGCTTCCAACTCTAAAAAGGGGTAGAGGGTCGAGTTGGGAGCCCAGGGATTAGACT
>Ga0116227_10010944_pt1 | contig 15528 bp, 10 predicted proteins | sample S1TSphgellanicum_FD_89693 | JGI IMG/M metagenome (GOLD analysis project Ga0116227, IMG submission 89693) | Host-associated microbial communities from peat moss isolated from Minnesota, USA - S1T2_Fb - Sphagnum magellanicum MG | ecosystem: Host-associated > Plants > Peat moss > Unclassified... | reverse complement strand
CGATATTTTCGGCCGTCTGCCCCATGTGATAGCCATGGAAGGCGTCCCACAGGCCGTCCTTGATCATGGTGTCGATCAGGGCGAGATCACCCATCTTTTGTCCGGTCCGCAGGTTCTGGGCGTGGGGGGCCTGGCTCATGCTCTCCTGGCCGCCCGCCACCACGATCTCGGCGTCGCCTTGGGCGATCTGCTGATAGGCCAAGGCGACAGCGCGCAGGCCAGACCCGCAGAGCTGGTTGAGGCTCCAGGCGGGGCTTTCGATCGGCACGCCGGCCTTGACCGCCGCCTGTCGCGCCGGCCCCTGGCCGGCGCCGGCCTGAAGCACCTGGCCCAGGATCACCTCATCGACCTCGTGCGCCGCCACACCGGCGCGCTCGAGCACAGCACGGATGGCGATGGCCCCCAACTCATGAGCCGGCAAACTCGACAGGCCGCCGTTGAAGGACCCGACCGGCGTGCGCGCGGCGGCGGCGATGACGATATCTGGCATGTCGAAGAAACCTCCATATGTGGTCGCGCTCGAATTTGGCCCGGCTCTTACGTGGCTTGGGCGCGACACCCGTTATGGAGACCTCCCTTTTCACATCCTGAGGGCTGCGTCACGGACTGGATGGGACCTAGCTGCGATCTTGTGCCCACCCTCGCGCTTCTGTGATAGCTTTGCGGCGCAGCAGGGAGAGACACAGAGTGTCCGAGGCGATTAAGACCGACCCGCCACGCGCGGCGGGTGCAAAACAGGACGGCTCACATCCTACGCCGGAAACGGAAGGCTTCCCCCAATCAGCCAAGGCGGAGCGGGGCGCGGGCGATGCGGGACGGGCCGACGGATCAAAGGCCACCGGTCAGATCGTCATTAAAAAGTACGCCAACCGCCGGCTCTACAACACGCATTCCAGCTCCTACGTCACCCTCGACCACCTCTCCGAATTGGTGAAGGCCGGAACCGATTTCGTCGTTTTCGACGCCAAGACCAATGAGGACATCACCCGTCAGGTTCTGACCCAGATCATTTTCGAGGCGGAGAATACGGATGAAAATCTGCTGCCGATCCAGTTCCTGCGCCAGCTCATTCAGCTGTACGGAAACCAGATGCAGTCTCTGGTTCCGGGCTATCTGGAAATGTCATTAGACGCCTTTGCGCGCCAGCAGGACAAGATGCGCGAACAGATGGGCGGCGCCCTGTCCCAGGCGCCGGGCTACCGCCTGTTCGAGGAGCAGGTGCGCCAGAACATGAGCCTGTTCAGCCAGGCCATGAAGATGTTCACCCCCTTCGGCTACCCCAAGCCCGAGGACATCGGCGCCTGGGCCCAGGGCCATGTCTCCACCCCGACCAAACCCGCCGCCGCACCGCCGGCCCCAACAGCGGATTCTCTGGCGGATCTAAAAGCCCGCATCGAGGAAATGCAGCGCCAGATCGAGCGCCTGGCGAGCAAGGCCTGAGCCCCCAGCTCGGGCCCAGCCCTTGCTTAAAATAGAATTATCCAAACGAGCCTTCAGATTCGATACGCATTTTCAATATTGATTTACCATAAATATTGAAGATCACGCACGAGCTGCACCCAAACCAATTCATCAGTATTTAATAATTGATACTATATACGTATATTTATGGATTGGATGACGCTAAGCCTGATCGGCCAAATTAGCGCCCATAAATAAGGTAAACAAGTAAGATGTCGAATTTGGCGCTTACAGCTCCTAAGCCGGCGACAACGAACAAGCCTCAATTCGCAGACGTCGCGGCCCCCGCTCGCGGTCTGGCGCGAGACATCGGCAAGAACGTCGTGCGCATTTTGGGGGCGCTGCAAATTGGCGACATCACCCGTCAAAGAGCCGAGCACGTCCGGGCTGGACTGGCGCTGCTCGACAGTCTTGATCGCTCAGCGAATCAACTCAGGTTGAGGGCGGCGGGTGAAATGCTGCTGGCGGCGCAGTTCGAAGCGGCTCTACAGGACTACAACCAAGAGGTGGCCAAGCTAATCCCCAGTATTGAGGGTTTGGCCTCTGGCGCTTTGGCGCTTGCCGCGCTTAGCGACATCGTGACGGAACTGGGCGATAGCGATCACGATCTACGCGACCTGAAAAGCAGGATAGATACAGCGGTACAACTGATCGCCGAAATACAGGCCGCCGATGGCGCCGCGCGCTACCTTGCAGGTCGCCTGATCTACGACAAAGGCGCGCACGACCAAGGTACAATCCCCGGCGCCGCCCAGCCCGATTCGGAACGTCACCCCCTCTATCAGAAGGCATCGGACCTCCTAGACCGGGTCGTATATCTGGAGGCGGCCTCGGACGACTGCGTCGTTATCCTGGAGCGGTTGAAAGCGGCGTCCGAAGCCTTGATCGCAGATCGGCCCGCGACGGCGCAAACCCCGTTGCTTTCGCTTGAATCGCCCAAGGAAATGGCGGCGGCCGCAGCCGAGAGGATTATGGCGATCCTCGAAAAGGCGGAAGACGACATGGCGGCTCACGCTGGAAAAAACAGCGACATTCTTGGTGCGTTGGATCGCGCGGCCGATCCGGCGACCTCCTATGACCTGTCCGGCGAACTAGAGCCGGGCGGCGACACCGGCCTGAAATTCACCTTCCCAGATCCGGGCCATAAGGACGACGCCTTTAGCGGCGACTTGAGCGTTTTGCTGTCGAGGATCGAGCGCCTCTACGCCATGGGACAGGAGCGCGATGTCCATCGCGCCTTCTCCAAGGCGTGCGGCCTGGATGTCGCTGAGGATACCGACACTTTGGACGACGGCCTGTTTTAGCAGAGGCTCCTCGATAAGCCGCGGGCGAGCGGCGGAAGAAAGCGCGTCCCAAGGCGACCGCTCAAGGCCCTATGTCTGAGCGATATATCGATCCACCACCCCATCGAGCACGGTCAGCGGCACACCGGCGGTCTTGACTACCACGTCGTCGAAGCCCTGCAGGGTGTAGCGCGGGCCGAGCTTCGCCTTCGCCCGATCCCGCAAACGGTTGATCTCGGTATGGCCGATCTTGTAGCCGCAGGCTTGGCCCGGCCAGGCGCAATAACGATCAATCTCGCTCTGCGCCGCCGGCCGCGGATAGCCCGTGACCTTCACGAGCCAATCTATCGCCTGCTCCCGGCCCCAGCGCTTGGCGTGCAGGCCCGTATCCACCACCAGACGACACGCTCGGAACCGCTGTTCGTTCAGATAGCCCAGCCGGCCTAAGGGATCGTCGTCGTACAGCCCGATTTCGTCGGCGAGCTGTTCGGCATAGAGCGCCCACCCTTCCACATAGGCGTTGAAGCCGGACAGGATGCTGCGGACCAGCGGCAGGGACCGGGATTCCAGCACATAGGCCCCCTGCCACACGTGTCCCGGGATGGCCTCGTGGAAGGTGAGCGTCGGCAGGCTCATCCGCGGCCAGTTCTTCATGTCGTACAGATTGATGTAGTAGGCCGCGGGTCGCGACCCATCGATGGAGCCGTCGTTCTCATAGCCGAGCGGCGCGCCGGCCTCGATGTCCTTAGGAACAGGCTTGATCACCACATTGGCCTTAAGGCGCAGGTTGAAGGCCTGGGGCAGACGCGCCCGCACAGCCGCCACGCGGCCGTTCAGATAGCCGATCAGGGCCCCCCGGCCGGCCGGGGTGTCGGGGTAGAGCTGGTTCGGATCCTCTTCGAGAGCCTTGATCCGGTCGCCCACCGACCCTTGGGTCAGGCCTTGGCGCTGCAATAGCGCATCCATCCGCGCGCCGATGGCGTCCACCTGCTCAAGGCCGATGCGATGGATTTCGTCCGCCGTCAGCGGCGTCGATGTGCCGACCTTCAGCAGCCAGGCGTAATAGGCCTCGCCGTCCGGCAGGCGCCAAACGCCCGCGTCGTGTCCTGCCTTAGGCCGCAGCGCCGCCACCGCGTCGATCTGGCGTTGCAGAGCGGGATAGACGCTGGTTTCGACAAGGGCTGTAGCGCGGCCGGCGTAGTCGCCCGCCAGCCCCTTGGCCTTGGCTCGATCCGCCAGCGACGTCGCCAGGCCAGAGCCCGCCGCGGCCGTGGCAAGGAACGGGCGCATCTGGCTGAGCGAGGTGTCCAGGATGAAGTCCGGCGCAATGACGCCCTGAGCCGCGTCGCGCTTCACCCGCGCCGTCTCCTGGTCCAGCGCGACAGCGAAGGCCTGGAGGCGATCCAGATACGCCTCCGCATCGGCTTTCGTCTCGATACCGTGCTGAGAGGCCAGGAATTCCGGCACGGTATTGAAGTCGCCCGATTGCTGATTGACGACATAGGGGCCCGCGCTCTCGCCCATCGCCGCCGCGAGAGCGTTGTCGCCATAGCTGAACTTCGCGCCCTCGACGCCCAGCTCCAGGGCATAGGCGATGGTCTCGTAATTCACCCGGTCCCGGTCGTTCAGGGTCGCCGGATCGATGGCCCGAAGCTTGGCAAGCCGCGCCGCGGCGTCGGCCCCGCCCTGCTGCTCCGCCGCCCAGGACCGATCATTCAGCCGGCTCTTCAACCCCGCCCGCAGACCCTCATCGACGCCGAGGAAGGTGGCTTCCTCGGGTTGTTCGCCCAGCAGCCCCAGCGTGATGTCATCGAACACCGCGCGAAGACAGGGATCGGCGATCTGAGCCGGAGTCGTCGCAATGCTCGTTGGGGCGGAACTAGAGGTTTGAGCGCCAGCAGCGCCACGCAGAACCGCGAACGCCGCGGCGCTGAGGAGAAGATCGCGGCGAGTAGGGATCATGAGGCTCTCGAACGACGCTGAACAAGAGCTTAAGCGGTAGAGCGGATAGTGAAGCTCGGCAAGGTGTGGGACGCCGACCCCTTCAGGCAGCCCCCTCGCCAGGATCGTCGCGCACCGCATCGTGTGCGTCGGCGGCCTCCGACGGTTGGGGGGTGACCATGTGGTGGTTGAAGAGGGTGTCGAAGAAGCTCTCCATCGGGGTCAACTTGTGATCGGGCGGCGTACGGGCGTGGGCCTCGTGGTCGGGACGGGGGTTTGTCATGATGGGGCGCCTCGGGCCGGGAAACGGTTGGACTTAAAGCTCTGCAAGGCGATGAGCGTTCCCGACGCTGACAGCGCGGGGCAAATCCGCTAACCCAGCCCCCATGACGACTCCTGCCCCGAAAATCGCCGCCGCCCCGTCGGCCGTCACGAAGTCCACCGCCGAACTGGCGATCGAGTATGGACTGAAGGCCGAGGAATACACCCTGATCCTGGAGCGGCTGGGGCGCGAGCCCAACCCGGTCGAGCTGGGCGTGTTCTCGGTGATGTGGAGCGAGCACTGCTCCTACAAGTCGTCGCGCCGCCACCTGCGCAAGCTGCCGACCACGGGGCCGCGCGTGATCTGCGGTCCGGGCGAAAACGCCGGCGTGGTGGATATCGGAGACGGCCAGGCCTGCATCTTCAAGATGGAGAGCCATAACCATCCAAGCTTCATCGAGCCCTATCAGGGCGCCGCCACCGGCGTCGGCGGCATCATGCGCGACGTCTTCACCATGGGCGCCCGCCCCATCGCGCTTCTGAACGCGCTGCGCTTTGGAAGCCCGGAGCATCCGCGCACCCGACGACTGGTGAGCGGCGTCGTGGCCGGCATCGGCGGTTATGGCAACTGCGTGGGCGTGCCGACGGTCGGGGGCGAGACCAACTTCCACGCCGGCTACGACGGCAACATCTTGGTCAACGCCATGTGCGTGGGCCTGGCGGATGCGGACAAGATCTTCTATTCGGCCGCGCCAGCCGCTGGCCTGCCCGTGGTCTATTTCGGCTCCAAGACCGGACGCGACGGCATCCATGGCGCCACCATGGCCAGCGCGGAATTCGACGCCGATAGCGAGGACAAGCGCCCCACGGTTCAGGTCGGCGACCCCTTCGCCGAAAAGCTCCTGATCGAGGCGACGCTGGAGCTGATGGCGTCGGGCGCCGTGGAGGCGATCCAGGACATGGGCGCGGCCGGCCTCACCTCCTCCTCGGTGGAGATGGCGGGCAAGGGCGGCGTCGGCGTGGAGCTCGATCTGGACGCCGTGCCCCAGCGCGAAGCCGGCATGACCGCCTATGAGATGATGCTGTCGGAGAGTCAGGAGCGGATGCTGGCCATCCTCAAGCCCGGCCGCGAGCCCGACGCCTATCGCATCTTCGCCAAATGGGGCCTGGACGCCGCCGTCATCGGCGCCACGACCGATACGGGCCGCATCGTCCTGCGCCACGGCGGCGAGATCGTCTGCGACCTGCCCCTGGCGCCCCTGTCGGACGACGCGCCCAACTACGACCGCCCCTGGGTGCAACCGCCCCTCCAGCCGCAGCTCGACCCCGCAAGCGTGCCGGCGCCGGCCGACTGGGGCGCAGCCGTGCTGAAGCTGGTGAGCTGCCCCGACATGGCCTCCAAGCGTTGGCTCTGGGAGCAATACGACCGGCACGTCATGGCCGACACCCTCGCCGACAGCGCAACGTGCGCCGACGCAGGCATCGTGCGGGTGCATGGGACGCGCAAGGCGCTCGCCATGACGTCGGACGTCACACCGCGCTATGTCGCCGGCGACGCCTACGAAGGCGGCAAGCAGGCTGTGGCCGAGGCCTGGCGCAATCTGACGGCGGTGGGCGCCGATCCCATCGCCGTCACTGACAATCTAAACTTTGGCAGCCCCGAGCGCCCAGAGATCATGGGCCAGATCGTGCGGGCGCTGGACGGCATGGGCGAGGCTTGCCGGGCCTTGGACTTCCCCGTCGTCAGCGGCAATGTCTCGCTCTACAACGAGACCAACGGCGCCGCTATTCCGCCGACGCCGACCATCGGCGCGGTCGGCCTGATCCCCGACTACGGGCGCCGCGCCGGCTATAGCGGCCTCAAGGGCGGCGACACCCTGGTGCTGATCGGCGAGACGCAAGGCGCGCTCGGCGCCAGCCTGTACCTGCGCGAAATCCTCGGCCGAGAAGACGGCGCACCGCCCCCGGTGGATCTGGCCGCTGAGCGACGTAATGGCGATCTGGTGCGCAGCCTTATTCGTGACGGCGTCATCGACGTCTGTCACGACCTGTCGGACGGCGGCCTGATCGGCGCCTTGGCGGACATGACCTTGGCAAGCGGGGTGGGCGCACACATCGACCTGCCGGGTTCCATCGGCGACGTCGCGATGGCGTTCAGCGAAGATCAGGCCCGCTACCTGCTCGCCCTGCCTGCCGACCGGCTCGATCACGTGGACGCCGCCGCGCAAGCCGCTGGCGTTTCGTATCAGGTGCTCGGCGCGGCCGGCGGCTGTGAGCTGTCTGTCGCGGGCGACGAAGGCTCGCTGTTCACGCTCGATCTCGACGACTTGCGCTCCGCTCATGAAGGGTGGATGCCCGCGTTTATGGGTGCGACGAGCTGACAGGACGCGAACGGGAATTTATATATTATATAAAATATCTGGACGCTAGCCTGGCGGCATGCATACAGCCAGCCAGCCAGCCAGCCACCACATAAACCGAAAGCTCCAGCGACTGCGCGCCTAGCTTCTTTTTTTAAATAATATAAATGCACAAAAAGCGCGCTTATCTTTAACTGGCGCGCCCTGGAATATTTTATTGCACTCTCAATAGTATCTATATCGTGCAGCACCTCCGATTTCACCAATGTGAAGAACGGGTCATAGTCTGCGGAGTGACGCTTTGTCTGCATTGTAACGAATGTATTTGCAAAGTCTTCTATGGGCTTAGGAAAATCTCTAATTATCTTATCCTTGCAGGCATTTTTTGTCGCGCTGTGCTCAACCGCCCTATAAACTTGCTGCCACGCGTGTTTGCTCTTTTCTGCGCTAGGGCCGCCAACAAGCAAATCAGCAGATGTTCTAGCTAAACAGTGAAACATCGCATAGTACGCAGAGCTTAAAGACCTTCGCAAATTGACCTGGGACGGCTTTCCCTTGTCGCTATTTATAAGCAGCCGGGCAGACGATATGAGGTCAAGCGGCTTCATTCTTTAATTTAGCCGCATCAGTTTTAGATAAAAAGCGAAATAAGGGAAAATCTCCCCCATGCTCACCCAAAAGTTGGGGCTTCAAATGACGGACCATGCCAACCAGTTTATTTGAATCGAGCGTCGATCCCTTACCAATATCATAAACAACGGTAATTTTAAGAACGCGGTCACCGTCGTTATCAACGTCGGGCTCCACAGTCACCGAATCGATAGAGACACCCTTCAGGCGATCCTTGACGAAAGATGCAACGATTTTCTGAATTTGATCCATCTTCGCCCCCTCTCTCGCGTGTGCCAGCTGCGCACAAATGGCCTTCCAAGTCATTAAGAGACGAGTAAGGCGTTTCGAAGGTCAAGCATCGCCTTTATGCAAAGCCACGTATTAAAAATGCTGACTGCACCATTTTTGTTGCGTGTGACGCATCTCTCCAATGAATTATCTTGATGATCCGGCTCTCTGAGGCCAAACCCATTATGGGACTGATCGACGCGGCACAACCGGCTACACCGCCGCGCCCGCCGTGAATGATTTTCCCTTCGCATCCGGGCCGAAGAAGGCCAGGCCTGCGAGGATCACCGCGGTTGCGCCGGCGACCACGGCCAGGGCGAGGCCGTAGTTGTTATGGTGGTTTTCGGCGAATTGGGTCTGGAACACCAGGTTGCCTGAGGCGAGCAGATTGCCGAACTGGTAGGCGGCGCCGGGAAAGGTGCCCCGGGCGTCTTGCGGCGACAGCTCGTTCAAATGCACCGGCACAATGCCCCAGGCGCCTTGAACCGCGATCTGCAGCAGGAACCCGCCGAGGCCCAGAAGCAGCGGGGTCGCCGCGAAAGCCCATAACGGAATGATGGGCAGGGCAAGAAGCGCGGCGAAAGCGATGGCGCGCCGCCGACCGATCCGCTCGGACCAGGTCCCAAAGGCCACGCCGCCCAGAATAGCGCCGCAGTTCATGATGGCCGTCAGCATGCCCACCATGGGCGGCGAGAAGTTATGTTGCACCCGCAGGAAGGTCGGGTAGATGTCCTGGGTCCCGTGGCTGAAGAAGTTGAACGCCGTCATCAGCAGGATGGCGTAAAGCACGATTTTCCAGTGCTTACCCAGGGATATGAAGACGGACAGGCCAAGCTTGACGCCTGCGGCCTTCCGCGCATCGCGCGTCTCTTCCCAGATTGGGCTCTCGGGCACATGGCGGCGGATATAGAAGACCAGGAAGGCCGGCAGGACGCCGATCACAAACATCAGCCGCCACGCCGGCATATGGGGTATGAGGTGATCCAGGTGAGGATAGATGAACCAGAACACCAGGGCGCCCAAGAGCTGGCCCATGGCGTAGCCTTCCTGGAGCAGGCCTGAAATCACGCCTCGGCTTTTGACGGGCACCGATTCAAGCGCAAGAGACGCCCCGATGCCCCATTCGCCGCCCATGGCGAAGCCAAAGGCCAAACGCAGAGCTAGGAAGACGATCAGGCTGGGCGCAAACGCCGACGCCAGTTCGAGCACGGCGTAGAGCAGCACATCGATCATCAGGACGGGGCGACGGCCGAACCGGTCCGCCAACCAGCCAAACACCAGGGCGCCGAACGGCCGCGCGATCAGGGTCAAGGTGACGGCGAAGGCCACCGCCGGAATCTTGACGTGGAACTCCGCCGCGACGTCCTTGATGACGAAGGTCAGCAGAAAATAATCGAACGCATCCAGCGTCCAGCCGAGCAAGCTGGCCGTGAACACGCTGCGCTGAACCTTGTTCAGGCGCCTGAGATCGTCGATCACCAGCACGACTGTCCACCCCTCCCTCAAATCGTCGATTCAGGGGCCTCTTGTGGACCCTTGCTACAGCTTGCCCGCGCGGCTTTAGAAAAGCACGCGAATATTGAAGCGAATGTCCGCCTCATAAAAGTTGTTCCGCTCCTCGGCGCCGGCCTCGAAGTCCAGTTCGTAGAAGTCCGTATCCGCCTTGGCGCCCAGGCGAACCGTCGGGCCACCGCCTGTAATTTGCACCGGCGTAAGGGTAAAGGGACTGCCGCCTTGAACAAAGCGGGCCGTGGTGTCGCCCGCGGCGCCGGCGAAAGCGTCGCGATAGCCGATCTCCAACTGGGGACGCCAGACAAAGGTCGTGCCGATGGTGCGTCCAATGGTCAGAGTAGCGGCGCCGGTGGCTTGATAGCCCGTCCGGCTAGCCAGCTGGAGATCGAAACCGTCCGAATCGACGGTTGCGCCGCTGCTGTTGGTGGTGAACTGGGTGGTGCTGGCCCCGCCGTGTTCGGTGAAGCCGCCCTCGTCAAGCCGGAAGTAGTCCGCACTCCCCGCGGGGCGAATGAACCACTTGCCGATATCCCACTGATAGGCCCCGCCGAAGTGACCTGTCGCCGTCCAGCCATTGCTCGCGCCATTGGCTTGGCGATCCAGGGTGATGGCGCCGGTGCTATCGGTCTCGTAGATTTCCCGTTGATCCGAGAACCGGACGTAGCCGCCGGCGACGCGGGCGTCGGCCTTGAAGCCGCCAAACTGGCCTTGCCAATAGGTCCCGAACTCGCCTTCGGAAATCGACTGCTCGCCATTGCCGGGCGCATGGGGATCGGACAGCGTGCCCGTCAGGAAGGAGCCCGTCACGCCAAAGGCGCCATAGCCCGCCCCGCCGGTCTCAAGTCCCCCGACGAAGCCGAAGCCGTCGCCGCGATATCCCGTCGCGCCAAGCGCCGCGCGATCAACGCCAAAGGCGAACTCTTCGGCCCAGGCCCCGCGGGTGCCCGCGGGGTTTTCGATATCGTTGCTGCGCGAGGTGGCCCGGGTGATGGCGTCAGACCCTGCCGCGGCAAGCTGGAACACGCCGCCGGAGTAATCGGGCAGCAGTTGGTTATAGACGCCGAGGAAGGTAGACTTGCTGTAGGTGCTGAGCAGAGCCGATTGGATCGTTGCGTCATTCGGCAGGGCGGCCAGAACCGCGTTGAGCGCCTGCGACTGCCCAAGGTTCAATCCCAGCTGCTGAGCGGTCTTGTCCACCAAGGTCAGGCTGATCGTGCCCGCGCTCTGGTTGGTCGAGACGGTGGCGTTGACCAGATAGGGCACATCGACCAGCAGGGCGGAGCCGGACGGCGCGCTGTTCAACACCAAGGAATTGGCGGCGATGATGGTGTAGGTCTGGGTGGTCGGCGCCGTAGACAACAGATCAACGCCGAACTGCGCGCCAGAGCCGATGGTCGCCGTGCCGTTGACCTTCAGGAGCGTGGCCTGAGGCGTTGCGCCGGAAGCGGCGGGATTGACGGCGAAGTAGATCGTACCCGTGCTGACGCCCGATGTGCCGACATTCAGGCTGGAGAGATTGAGCGCGGTCGTGCTCGTATCGACGATGATGCCGGGCGTGGCCGCCGTGGCGGTCGTGCCAAGGCCATTGGAGGTCGTGATATTGGCGCCGTTGACGGACAGAGCCAACGCCTTGCCTTCGTAGGTCAGGGCCCCCTCGTAGGTGGCGCCGGAGACGTTGAAGGTCGCTTGCTGCGTCTGCGCGCCCGAACCGCCAAGGTCCAGAGCCCCGGCCATGGAGCCGCCCAGAAGCTGAACATTGTTGGCGCCGGAGCCCAGCAGCACATCACCAAGGATTTCCGGCGTGGTCGGCGTGGTGGACGCTGCGGTCGTGGTTACGCCGGCCGCGGTGGTGGTGACCGTCGTGGTGATGGTCGACGAAGTGGTGGTGGTCTTGGTGACCGTGCTGCCCGTCACGGTGCCCGTCGTCGCCGCGGTCGTCGTCGTGGTGCCCGACGAGCTGGTGGTGGTGGAGACATAGACATCAATCGGATTGGCGTTGACCGACTGAGTAAAGTTCACGCCGGTGGTGTTGGCGCGTAAGTCCAAGGCGACGACACTGCCCGTGGTCGCATCGCCGGTCACGCCTGCGGCGATCTGGGACTCGATAACGCCCTGGTTGATGACGTTGGTCACCGTGCCGCTCAGGTCGCGAATCGCGACGGCGGAGGCGTTGTCCCCTGTGGCCGCGGCCGAAATGGTGCCGACGTTGTTGATCGTACCGACGGTCGCGCCCTGGCCGATCAGGATGGCGAAAGCGGTCGAGTTCGGCTCAGACGTCGTCGCATAGGTCGATAGCAGCGGCGTGGTCGTCGCGAGCGTCGTGTGGCTGATCGTGGACGAGATAAAATCCTGGTTCAGGACTGTCGGGATGATCGCGCCGGCGCCGATGCTGATCGCGGTCGAGTTGGCGTCGTAAGAACTGGCGTTGACGCTGCCCACGATCCGCACACCGCCGCCGCCGCTGGCGTCGGTGAAGTTCACGGTCTGGGAGTTGGCCGTCGTGGTGACGCCTTGATAGTTGGTCGTCGTGATCGGGCCGCCAATCTGCAAGGCGGTGGCGGCGACCCCGTCATAGGTGCCAAACGCATTGATGCTGCCCCGAACGATCAGGCCGTAGTTGTTCGGGTTGGCGCCGTAAGCGGAGCCTTCAGTGTCCGGGTTTCCCGCATTGGAGAAGTCGCCGATCACGATGGGATTCGACGTGCTGCCGATCAGAAGCGCGGGCGCATTGCCGTAGATGTTGATCGCGCCAGTCCCTGCCGAAACGTCGGAGACGCCGTCGCCGTCCAAATCCACCGAGGCGGCGGTCGTTGAACTGGTGCTGACCGGCGGGGCGCCGATCAGGATGCCCTGGGCGACGCTGGCGCCGACGATCATGGCGGCGGCGGACTGCTGCACGTCCGTCGGGGTGTTCTCGATCTTGTAGAGCTCGCTGTCGCTCGAACTCCGCGTCGTGGTCGAATAGCCGGTGGACGTGATGGACGAATAGACCGTCAGCGCCCCATTCACGGCGCCGTTGATCGACACAGCGCTCGAGTTCTGCCCCGTCGAGGTGATGGAGCCGGTGATCTCGATGCCGCTAGGCGTGCTGGTGTTCGTCGAGGTGTTGGCGGTGACTCCGCCCGACACGACGCCCGCCGACGAGGTGTACAGACCGATGTTGTTGTTGCCCGTCACGGTGATCGTGCCGGCCTGGAATAGGCCGCCGAGGATGGGCGCCTCGACCGCGATGCCGAAGGAGTCGTTACCCTGGACGGTGATCGAGCCGGAGTTGTTCAGCGTTCCGCTGAGGCCGGTCCCGGCGATGAGAACGCCATAGCGCTGGTAGAGCGAGCCGTTGATCAGACCGGTATTGCTCGGATTGGCGAAAGGCGCTTCGACGATGCCGTCGCCATTGACGGTATCGGAAGCGGTATAGTTCTCGCTGTTGCTGATCGTGCCGGTGCTGACGATGTTCGTGCCTCGGGTGGCGTACACCGCGGCCGACGTCGTCTGATTGATCGCAGTGAGCGAGATCGTGCCGGAGTTGGTCAGGGCGTTGTTCGAATTGATCGCCACCCCGACGGTCGTCGGTACGCCTGTCGTGGCGGTGACGCCCGACGTCGCCGTGTTGATCGTCACCGACCCCGTAAGGTCGATGTCGGACGCAGCTCCACTATTGGCGGTCGCCGTGGAGAGCGGTGTGCTCACCCCGTTCGAAACTGTTACCTGCGCGTAAGCCTGGTTTTGGCTTACCGCGAAACACAAGGGCGCCAGCGCGACGGCGGCGACGAGAGATTTACGCATCTAAGAGGGTCCGCTGGGCGGCGATCGAACACGCAGTTGGTCGAACGCCCTTTTGACCGGCCAAAGTCACCGCGTCCAGTCGCGTTTGTTCCCTGGTCCATTTCGCCGCGGAAGGTGTGTCTTTTAGTCCGTCACTCCTTAATGCTAGGTGACGATAGTGGGCGCGCCAGACAGTCGGCGACACAATTTGGCCACAATTGGCGGCTTTACGGTGGCCCTCTCGATTAATCTATCGTTAAATTGATCGAATCGCCGCCTAGGTAAACACCTCATCCGGGCGCGCTGTCGGGGGGCTTAAGCCCTCGCCGAAGAGGACAAGAAAGCGTTGTCTATTACTTTTGAGCCGCGCGCAGGCGATGCGCGTGCGCTGGTTGTTTCCTTGGCGTGTGGCGCATTAATCGGCGCAGCCATAGGGGGCGCGTATGTCGCTGGCGGCGTGGCCCGCGAAGCGGTTTCAAGACGGCTGCTAGCCCAAGCCAATCATATTCAAATCCCTGCGCCGGCCGGCGCAGGCCAGAACGTTCAATCTCTAAGCGGATCCGTATCCTCCGCGCCACAACCGGTTTCCCTGCGCGACCGCTTCAGCCTGGCCTTGGGTTTAACGCGGTCCGTCGTGCCGCCGTTCCACTTCAAGACGGCCGACGCCGCCGCCGAAGACCATGCGCGCGATACCCAATGCCTGGCTCAGGCCGTCTATTATGAGGCCCGGGGCGAGAGCCCGTCTGGCCAGGCGGCGGTGGCCCAGGTGGTGCTCAATCGCGTTCGCCATCCCGCCTTCCCCAAGACGATCTGCGGCGTCGTGTTCCAACACGTCGGCGACGATTGCCAGTTCAGCTTCGCCTGCAACGGCGCCATGCGTCAGCCCCTGGACCAAGCGTCCTGGCGCCGGTCGTTGGCCGTGGCTAATCACGCGCTCAGCGGCGCCGTGATGGCCGAAGTCGGGGCGGCGACCCACTTCCAGGCGGCGCGGTCCAGCAGCGATTGGGCCGGCGGCCTGGCCAAGGTCGCTCAGATCGGCGAGCACATCTTCTATCGCTTCACGGGCCGGGCCGGCACGTCGCGCATGTTCAAGGCCGAGCCCCAGCGCTCGGGCCCCGACGCCGAGGCGCACGTCAATAGCGACGACGGACGCGTCCACGCGACCTTCGCCGTCGCGACCGCATCGCAAGCGCCCACCGCACCCGTCGAGATCAAGCCCCAGACGCCGGACGTCAAGGCCGCCTCGGCGGCGACGGCGACAGCGACGCCCAAAGCCGTCGAACCGGCCGCCAAGGCCACGCAAGCTGGCGAAGGCGCTCAGCCGGTCAAGGCCGTCGAGCCCGAGACGTCAAAGCCGATTGCGACAACCGCAACCCAGTCTTAAAGCGGCGGCGAAAACGCTCCCTTCCCCCTTGATGGGGGAAGGGGCATGGCGCCTCGAATCGGAACGGTTGAAAGCCGTATGCACAGTCTGGACGCCTTCGCGGCGGCGAAGCTCGCGACGCTTGACGCCGGGAACCTGCGCCGTCGCCTGATCCCCACCACCCGCACCTCGCCCGCTCACGTCCAGCGCGGCGACCAGACGCTGATTTCCTTCTCCTGCAACGACTATCTGGGTCTAGCCCAGGACCCGCGCGTCAAGGCCGCCGCGATCTCCGCCATCGAGCACTACGGCGCCGGCGCAGGCGCCTCACGCCTTGTGACGGGCGACCACCCGCTGCTGGGCCGCCTAGAAGCGAGGCTGGCGCGCGTCAAGGGCACGGATGCGGCGCTTGTGTTCGGTAGCGGCTATCTGGCCAATATCGGCGTGATTCCGGCCTTGGTCGGGGCCGGCGACCTGGTGTTGCTGGACGAACTGTCCCACGCCTGCATGGTGTCGGGCGCTAGACTGTCGGGCGCCCGCATCCTGACCTTCGCCCATAACGATATCGACCAGCTCGCCGCTTTGCTGGCCGCAGAGCGGGGCGACAGCGCCCGCGCCTTGGTGCTGACCGAGCGTGTGTTCAGCATGGATGGCGATCAAGCCCCCCTGCCCGCTCTGCTGG
>Ga0116227_10010943_pt1 | contig 15530 bp, 13 predicted proteins | sample S1TSphgellanicum_FD_89693 | JGI IMG/M metagenome (GOLD analysis project Ga0116227, IMG submission 89693) | Host-associated microbial communities from peat moss isolated from Minnesota, USA - S1T2_Fb - Sphagnum magellanicum MG | ecosystem: Host-associated > Plants > Peat moss > Unclassified... | reverse complement strand
TGCATGTTGCATCTCCTCATTGGCTAAGTAGGATTTTGATTCTTAAATTTGTTGGCCTTCATTTTTGCCCCCCACACTAATGCCAAGGGCATTAATTGAGGGATATAATATAATATAGTGATACGGTAAGCCACTCGAAGGCATACCCATCATTTCCATGTGATAGATTCATTTCCATTTGATACGTAGGGTAGTTGTAGAGGGCCCCTAAAAAAAAACCCCGTTTGTTTTTGGGGCCACTCTACTACTCTAAGTATCAAATGGAAATGAATTTATCACATGGAAACGGTGGGTATGCCTTGGAGCGGCTTGCCATATCACTATATTATATTATTAGTGTGGGGGGCAAAAATGAAGGCCAACAAATTTAAGAATCAAAATCCTACTTAGCCAATGAGGAGATGCAACATGCAACATTCAAAGGCACAGGATTTTTTCCTTTTGGAAAAGAAGGGAAGGAGGGGGGCGGGCGGGCCGCTCTACAACTTCAACAATTCACTAGTGCTATCATGTCCTTGAGAAGTGGTTTATATATTAGACTTTCTTACATTGGCCACGTTTTTCTCTATGTTCGAAACAAACTTCGTGTAAGATAATGCTCAATGATAAATGCTTGCTTGCGTGTATGTGGAAGGTCTCTCTTCTTTTTCACAAAAGGATCTTCCACATTGAGAGTTGCTTTCAAATACAAAGGGAAACAATTCGTGCAATGCTTTACATAAAGCATAAAGGGAGAATGGAACTTGTTTGGGGTGCCACATGAAGACCTAAACAAAAGAGGGGGTTCCTTCCCCAAGGTGATGAACTTTTAGAATTTCATGCACTTTCACAAAATGGAAGGTAATGGAAAAGTTATCCTCCATTTTGTAAGAGTCCTGAAACTTCAAACGTGATGATGTAGGTGCATTGAATTACACACCCGAAAAAATTGTAAAAAGGTTTTTAAAACCCACTTTTTTTCCCATGAGCCCACCTGACCAACAGGCCTTGGGAACATGGATGAATGACAGATTTGAGAACGTTGACGACAACCTGTTTGGGACCATGGATGAGAGAGAGTTTGAGAAACTCTCAAAGATAAGGTTTCGGAAAGTGGATGACAAGTTGGGAGAAAAATTGCGGACAGGAGATTGGATTTGGGAACATGGATGAAAACAAGATGGGGAACTTGTACCACACGGTTTTGGAATGTAGACCACAGAACTTGGACAACAGGGTTTGGGAACGTGGATGAAGAGTGGGGAACTTGGAAACAGGTTGGTTGATGAACAACTTGGGTTATCCCAAACAAATTACGCAAGTAATGTACTAGAACCCTTTCTGTAAATAGCTATTGGGGTACACATTGAGCTATTAGTTCACTCAAAATAATTAAGAAAATTAATTCATACCACCAAATCCAGCAATTCCATTGGCCTGCAGAAAAAAAATTAAAAAAAATCTTGATGCCTACACACACCAAACCCTATTCTCTGGAACATTGAAAATAATGAACCCTTACGACATGTCCATTTGTCCTCTTAAACTCTCAGAAATCTACCGAAACCCTATTATGCATTTAATTAATTTGTTAGTACAGAGCATGCCCAGAGTCAGCTCTATCATTATTATGTAGCACATCCAGTTTGCACTGTTTAGTTTCTCTCCTCCCCCCCTCTCCATCCCTCCTCCTCCACCCCCTCTCCATCCTTGAACCTGAAAAGATGGACTGTACAAAAGTGAGAGAACTAACTCTCACCACATGGGCCAATCATTGTAGTTGGCCAATGAGAATCACTCATTTCCTGTTACAGGTACTCTTGCAGGGGCAATGCGAACACGTGCATTTTTACTAGCCAGTCCAAAGAAAATTCACATCGTTTTTTCTCTGTGAAAAAGAGCTCCATCCAAAAAGTACAGTTGAATCTTTGTGGAGAGTCTAGATACGGAGAATGTAGCTCTACTGGGAATCTAGTACGGATTACTGGAATCTTCGTATTTCCACTCCCTTTCCTTCGCAGTTATTGCGGCATTGCAATTTGCGGTGGCCTGCCGCCTGAGATGCGCATCTCTTCTCTCTCTTTCTCTCTCTCTCTCTGTGTGCGCTTCCACTCTCATGTCTTCCGTCTTTAGTCCGCTAGCTTGCTGGGTGGATGCTTGCGCATTCCAATTGCATCCTCTGGGACCCCCACAAAGATCGCTAGCTCTCAGAATCTGCACACGATCTCTGCTGAGAACCTCTTGCATATAAACCACTCTAAATAACTACCTGCCCAATAGAGTAGTTATCCGTAAAGTAAGAAAAGCACAGCATCAGAACCCTGAGTTTGGTCATACACAGGGTAAGATTCCCAAAAAAAAACTGCAAAAAAGTACATTAGCATTCAGTGGGGGATGAAACTCAGAAAACGATCAATCAATTTTGATGGTAAACTGGGTTACATCCTGTCTTCCCTTTTTCCTGAACGCCTGCCTCCACTGCTGCTACATGTATTTTCACGGCTCGAATTAACCTGTACAACTACTATAATTAATCTCGAACCTCGTGCCTTAAATGCTGAGTTGCAGCATTTCATGCTGAGATTTCATAAAATGTCTTTACTTTGCTGATACCACTCAAAGAGGAGATGGGGGTGAAAGGAGGCCCAAAGAGAGACCCATTTTCTTTTCATTGTTTTGCTGCTGCTTCTTCAGCTTGTTGGTGGTGGTATTATTATTATTATTATCATTATTATTTTGGAGTTCTGTAATACCTTTTCAATTTTGGCAAAGAATAATTAATTTTGATTTTTGAGATTCAATTTTGATAGTTTAAAATTTTTCTGAAACTTTGGCAGTTAATAAACAAGGGGTGTGTCACACAGTGGCCTTGCCATTTACATTAAAAAAGTATCTTAAGGCAAAAGAAGAATTATGAAAACTTAAATATTTCACCATGCAAAAATATAATCTTAAAAAAAATCCTCTAAAAGAAACCAAAATCCTTCAAGATATTATAACTCTATGATAACTAATCTCAAGTTTCAACACAAGCCAAAATATCATCTTTCAAAAAATTCTCATATTAAAAATAGACCTATTATTACCTAGGGGCCAAAATGCCTTAAGCTACTATATACTCCATAATGATTCTAAACACAATATCCTTTGCCTTGCATAGGCAAGGCCAATAAAAAACCAGGCATCACAAACACGCTGGCCCTGCCAATAGATAAGATGTTGTACATCTACCTACTATGTTCACACTCTGAACACCCAAAAAAAAAATCCATTCCGATCTAAACAGTCTAAATACTTTCACCCAAGAAACCAGTTCACGTAATGTGAAACCAGTTCACCTAATGTGAAACCAGTTCTAATAATAAGGTAAAACTTCCAAAAGTTGGATCCAATGCGATAGGCCGTGTCCTATATTTCTATAATGGATCTAAACACAATAATATCCTTGCCTTTGGTAGGCAAGCCCAATAAAATAAACCTGAATCAATGGGATCTCAGCAACTAACCCTTGGTTTCAACTCTAGTTGCTAATAATATGCTCCACAGTAGTAGTCTGTCTCTTCTCAATTGATAGCCAATTTCTCCACACTCAAAGGTAATGGAAGTATAAACCCTAAACCCTAAACCTACCTACCTATGTAGTTTTCATTCATCAGAAGATTGAATGAAATGTTGTGATCATCATCATCATCATCCACACCACCCCCACAATAGCAATAGGTAGTAGTAGTTGTGATAAGAGCCGCCAAAAATTTTCCAATTCCTCAAGCTTTTGGACCATTGGGGGGGGGGGACCCTTTTTTATTTATTTTTATTTTTATTTTATTTTGAGCAAGTATTTTAATGAGAGGCGGCATATTTTGAGTTATTTATAGCACAATTCAATGATGTTAGAGAATTGTGAGTTTATTTTGGGATTGGTGAAAATCCAAAATGGTCAAAACTAAAAAGGCCAAAAAAAAAACACACAACCCAAAGCTAGTGTGTACTCTGTAATGATGAATTTCAACACTAGATCGCTGCTGCTGGCTTCACAAAGCGCAATGCCAACAAACAGCGCAAAAGAACATTGTACGAAGAGATCTGTACAGTGTGTGTGTGTGTGTGTGTGTGTCTGGCTGGCTGGCTGGCTGCTCTCGTCTATTGCACGTGGAAGAAGAATATATCCGATTGCATCTGCAGACAGATGGTGGAATCTCTAGCTGTTGTTGTGGGTAGTTTTTAGGAGGAGGAGGAGGAGGTGGAGGAGGAGTAGGTGGTTGTGGGTGGTGGGTAGTTTTGGTGTTGCAAGTGAAGTGGTGGTAGAGAAGGGGTTTCAGTGTAAGTCTCAGACGGCTTTTTTGTCTTGGAAAGGAGGAGTTTCTTGAGTTTGGAAGAAACGAATGTACCTTCTTGAGGTAAAATGTTTTGCTGCTGCTGCTGCTACTGCTCTCTGATTCCGGGACTTACACACTGTAAGGGTCTGGTTTACAAGAGAAGACGTAGTTGATTCCAAAACATGTAAACAAACAAGAAGGAAGGAAGGAAGGAAGGAGGAGCAAGAGATGGGATATGATGGGGTTGTCTCTTGTTTTTCAGTAGAATCTCTAGCTAGCTATTCTTTTCTTGGTTACGACTGACTTGTTTGTTGTTGTTGTTGTTGTTCACAGAGTGATTGATTCAACACACAAGATCATATGAAACCTTGCTCTACAATTAGGCTATTTGAGTTTTGAGACAAAACAACAAGGAAGAAGTGAAGAAGAAGAAGAAGAAGAAGCAGAATTAGAAGAAGGGATTGCTGGACATCTGTTTCTTTGTGATAAAAATATTTTTTATCTTTTGGGTTTCTTACTAGACTTGCAACTGATCGAACCTGTTGGGTTGTGAGTCAACATCCTTGAAGGAGGATTGCCAAATCGTCACTGGGTCGTTCTCCTAGGATTTTTCCATGATTCTCCACTCAATGGAGTATCTGTAGACTTATCTTCTGTGGAGCTTGCTTCGTCCTTTCAAAGCTGTTTCCAGAAGCAACAACCATATACAAGGATTTCTTCTTACGCTGCTTTGCGCTGCAGGCATACTCAAGAGCTCTAGTCCCTTCTCACAAGGAAAAAAAAATTCCAAGAAAGAAAATTCTGGCTTGAAATTGTTGATCTGCACATTGCTTTGAGATTTCATCTGCCTTAGCAAGTTTGTGAGAGATGGATTCCCTGGGGTGGTGCTTGCAGGAACTGTCTGCTGCTGGAATTTCTCCTGGAGTTGTTACTATTAGTACTAGTACTAGAGCTTTGTTTTCTCAAATCCAAAGCTTTCTGATTCGACTCTAGAGCTGCTGTGCTAAACAAAACCTTTGCAGGCAGTCACTTGGAAATCTTGCTTGGGATTTTGTAGAAGAAGGTACCAAGCGTTTGATTATAGCACTCATGTTTGCAATTCCAGACAAGCTCCATTTCTCATCATGCACGTATGTTGTTAGTATTTTCAAGGATTGAAAGACCTCTTTCTAAACTGTTGCACAAATTTGTGGCCAAAGGGTTTTTTTTTCAAGAGTCTGGAAATTGATGAATTTGGATTGGCAGAAGCTCTGCCTCTGTATAGCCTGTTTGTCTCTCTGTCTGTTACCAGCTTTTGCAATTGTGAAGAAGCACTGTCATCTGTTCTGGATACTTAGAGATTCTATGATGGTATGATTACTTTCTTTTTCCGAGTCAGATTGGTACATGCAGTACATGCGACTGTGTGATAGTGTGATTTTTTCCCCCCCCTCTCTTGAGCAGATTGGTATGTGATTACAGCAGCAAGAAGGCATTCAAAATGGTGCGTTTTGGACAGTACATTCTTGCAAACCAGATTCCAGGATGGGAAGAGTAATTGCCAGCCCAAATCCCATGCCCTCTTTTCTCAGAGTTTCTTGGCATGTGCACTGCATTGATGTCAAACATTGGATTTATATTTGTTGGGATCAAGTTGACAGATCCTGATAGAATTCAAGAGTCTGTAATCATGATCAGGGTTGTGTTTTTCATATTGAATCTGAGGAGTCTTTTGGGTGGCAAAGAAACATCCATAATCCCTTTTTTTTTGAGGAACCTACCAGTGCTCAAGAGATCTTGTGATCTTGTTATTCTATCATTAGGTTTACAACCAAAGCTTAACCAACATCACTTTGTGACAAAAATTTCCTCCTCCTCCTCCTGCAGCTATTACATTGGATACAAGGCATTGAAGAAGAGGATAAGGCTGTATGGAAATCGTGCTTCCATTGCTACGAATGAGGAGCGTCAAGAGATTATGAAATCCTTCTCTGAGCTTTTGGATTCTCAGGTAAAATTGTCTCATCTCTTTTTTACATCCTTCAGTTTGGATTTGAGAGTTGACACAAATTGGAGTAAAATGACAGACTATACATTTTTTGTTTCTGTTTGATTGCCATGCTCAGGAAATGGTTCTTCTCAAGCTTGTGGTTTGGGTTTTTTGAGGAGTGATAGAGGAATGCAGGAATTGGGTGTTCTTGGTATTTTTTTTAATCAAAGTGATCATGGTTTCCAGGGAGAGATTAAATGTGGGTGTTGGAATTGCAGATTGAAAAGATAGTTCTATTCATGATAGAGAGACAGGGCTTGCTGGCTGGACGGCTACAAAGACTACGGGAGAGAAGAGAAGCCACAGCACAGGATCTGATGCATGAAGATGAAGACATCGAATCATCATCCTTGTGTGAACATGACACCATGCCCATAATCTCACGCCTTATGGAAGATTACAGGTAGTAGTACAATTCAGGCTCATCTTGAGCCTCTGAATCTGTCAAGCTTTCTGATTCAATCTCTTGGTTCTTTGGAACTTTGGAACATACTATCACAGCAGAAACTTTGAGCAAGCTAAACCCATTGCCTGAAGTTTTCTGACAGTAATATCTGAGGGACTGTGCTTAACTTAGGCATTATTGTTGTTGACTTTATGGATTGTTGTTGATTGTTTTACTCAATCAAGTAGGTCATAGAATTTAATTCCTGGGAGTGACCCATTTTGAATTCCATGGGGAACAGGCAAGTAGGTGTAGAGCTGCTTCAATTGTTGGAGTTTGTGGAGATGAATGCAACGGGTTTCCGCAAGATTTTGAAAAAGTTTGACAAGCGTGTTGGGTTCCGTCTTAGAGATCAATATATTGCCTCTCGTTCCAATCACCCTTACTCTCAGCTCCAGTTGGTTTTCCGCCAAGTGGTATGCCTGCTTTTCCCTCAAACATTTATTCCCAACGTGGAGGTCCAAGCCTTTCTTTTCACTGTCGATTGAAGTGTATCCAATTGAGGGACTCATGTTTTATGTGATAAAAGAAACTTGGATGTTGGGTTGGTGGCGGCAGGGAATTGGGGCTATGGTTGCCACCATATCCCAGAACCTTGTGGAGCTTCGAGCTCAGAGATTTGAGATGAGCTCAACAAGTAGTTCGGTCTCACTCTTCCGCTATGCATCTCTCCCTAGACGGGTTGTGGAGGAAGAGCCAATTATTAAGGTGCTCTTTGTCTTCGCCACATTTATTCTGTCTTTGAGAATGCTTTTCACTTGTGTCAAAACACGATCTGAGATTCTTCTCCATCATGTTATAAATTTAGTCAATTGCATGAATGCTGAGTTGCATCCTACATCAAGGTACATCAGATGCAAATGAGATTCTCCATATAAAAGTAGTCAATTTGTGAATATGAAGATCTCATGCTATCTATCTCATAGGATGTGACAGGATTTGCATTTACATGCTTTTTAAAGGAGGAAAAAAGATTTGAAAACGGACAGGAATGATGGGCTAGTCAATGAAGAACTCGTGGAGAGAAATTATTGTTGTGTGGTCTTCTTAATCGTGCAGAATTCTTCTTCCTTTGGGATTGATCTAAAAAGCTTATAAGTTTTTTCAATCTTTTGTGTGTGATGGTCTGCAAGTTTGAAGCATTCTCAAAAGGAGAAAAGCTTGTGGTGTTTGTGGACAGGCAATAGAAGATGCAATGAATCGGTTGACACAGGAAGTGAGTTTAGCATCATACATGGCGCACGAGCTTTTGTTACCAGAACCAATAGATGAGGGACCAGGGATGTTCACCATGGAAGAAGACGCCCACTTTCTTTCCATACAGATCAACCTTATGAATACTTTTCTCTACATGGTATTACTTATACTATGCATTTCCATGTCTATATTTATTGGGTTAGTCTCCCAAGTAAGCTCAGAAATTTTCCAACTGAGCTTGAAAATGGTGTGATGTAGGTGAGCAATGTTCAAGATGATAACCAAAAAAAATTTCCTTCTTAATATTGTCACTGAAGAAAAATTGTAATTGGCAAAATGGGTTTGCAGGTAAACTACTATATAGTGGTTCCATCATCAGACAATTATGCAGAGCTACTAAATGCACCAGCGACTTTGTGTGGTGTAATCATAGGCTCCATGCCTTTGGCTGCTCTTGTATCTGCGCTTGTCTATAGCTGGTGGTCTAACTACTCTTATCGAGCTCCTCTCATTTGGAGCACCCTAATTTTGATGGCTGGCAACTTAATGTATGCAACTGCGCTCTACTTCAACTCTGTCTGGCTTTTGCTCATTGGCCGCTTTCTTTGTGGGTGGGTACATACTCTCTCTCTCTCTGCACACTCTCTTAAATTGCTCTCTATCATTGGCAATCCTTCTCCAAGTTCATGAACAAAAGTGTTTTGTATTCTTGTTGGTGTGCACAGGCAGATGAGGAAGACTTTGATTGTAAGTTAAGAATCTTGTTTTGCACTCTGCTGATGCAGGTTAGGTGGTGCAAGGGCAATCAACAGGCGCTATATTTCAGACCATGTTCCTATGAAGCAGCTCACAAGTGCCTCTGCAGCTTTTGTCAGTGCAAGTGCACTGGGTATGGCAGTAGGTCCAGCCATTGCTGGCCTCCTTAACCCTGTCGACTTTGAGGTGAGGTTTCTCCCCCTCACCCCCTCACTGTCACCTTCATTTATTCCAATGCTGGTTTTTAAAGAACCTTTCCTATGGAGGTCATTTCTGATAAAAGTTCCCAATTGGGTCAAAAAGAATACCATCCATCTTTGTTCACTTTGTTCTCTGCTAGCATTTATTGACAGTACTATGATTCTGGGAGTCGTGTAAAAAGACATTGCCTTCATTATGCACATTTGTACAAAAAATTTGTGCAGCTTTTTGGAGCGCCAGTGAATTTTGTCACAGCTCCTGGGTGGTTGATGGTTTGGGGGTGGGGATTGTACCTCGTGCTTGTCATTGCCTTCTTCAAGGAGCCGAGAAGGCCATCTGTACTGCTGCCAGCTATTTCAACAGTGCTGAGCTCAGAGAAAAATCTGGCAAACTTAGAAGATGGTGGCTCCTTGTTGCCAACGTTTGAAACACTGACTGCACCATTGCTTGCCAACAACACCACTAAAAGTGTTGTGGCAGCACCTCAGGACATTATGGTTGATGAAGAAGAAGAATGTGAAGGAGAAGGATCCAATTTTGATGATGACAGGGCGGTGGAAACCGTGACTGAACTTCTGACTGAGTTGACACTTCCCATCAAAATTCTGCTTTGGGTCTACTTCATGTTGAAATTTGCATCTGAAATTCTTATCTCCGAATCTAGTGTGATCACTAGCTACTACTTCGACTGGACTACAACCCAGGTAACTAACCAACATTCTTCAAGGCAGTGACCCCATGTAAAATAGTTTTACCTGTTTGTTCTTGGATGCTGCTGCTGATGTCAAGCTTTGAAGGGTGAGGAAATCTGATCATGCTTTTTTAGGCAGCATTGTATCGATTTTTGTTTCAGGGTTCAGGGCTTAGGGTTTTGTATTGTACCTTCTCTAGATTATGCAAGTGCTTGAGGGGAAAATAAAAGAATGGGATCTTAGTTATTCAAACTCTCAAGCTACTGGAGGGAACAGGTTTCATGGTTATTACAGGTGTTTCCACTTTCAAACAGGTGCATTCAGTACATCCGAGCTAATACCCCAATGGCAGTAGATGGATGGCGATTAGTTTACCATAAGATGCTAGACTGAAAATGGGTGCAAAAAAAAATTTATTCCAATTTGAGACATGGTTGAATTGTGGGTGTTTCACAGGTTGGTATGTTTTTGGGGCTTCTTGGGCTCACAGTGCTACCCATCAGTGCTGTTGTGGGTAACTACATCAGCAATGTTTTTGAAGATAGGTATGGTCCGTCTTACACCCTAAATCTCTCTGTACACAAAAGAGGTGAAGACAGGAACAGGAGAGGAAAGAGAATTGCATTGGGTTCAAATAAGCATATCTTGCCTGGATTTCTTGTGGTTCTAAAAAAATCAAAGACCCAGTTTTAGTATAGAACCACAGTTCTCAAAAACTTGAAAAATCAGATAACTAGCTGTAAAACTGCCAGTTCTTTACAGGTTCTTTCATGAAAAATGTAGGTTCTTTAAGGTTTTTGGGGCCTATGGTTCTCTGATTCTGAAATATTACAAAAACTGGAAGCCGCAGTTTTTTAAAATTCAAATGACCTTTCAACACTGGTATAAATACTTGCTTCATACTTCATACCAGCCAAAAATCAGTTGTGGACTCAATACGAAGACGAGGCTGCTATGAAAGTCTTAAGAAATTACCCAAATATCAAGACTAGGCTGGTACCTAAGAAAAAACTCAAAATGTACCCAATACTAGGACCACGCTGGTATGTTCAAAAGTTGATACCAGACTGACAATGGTATCAATATGAGTATATTGAAAAAAGTAGGTTGGAATGTGCTAATTGTTAGTGGGATATTTGGTGGGTGGGACAGGTTGGTAGTGATATGGTCTCAGATATTCACAGCCATAGGTGTCATGAGCATTTTTAGCTTCAGTCCATGGCTGGGTTATAGTTCATACCAATATGTAGCTGCCGCCATCCTCATATTCGTCTCCACCAATGTCCTTGAAGGTATTTGTTTCTTATGTGCATGTAAAAAGCTCTGCATTTGTACTTGAAATCACCACTAGTTCCAGTGTCACCTAAATGGCAATCCAAAACAAACATTACAAAAGAGTTTTGGGGGAAAAAAATTCCCTAATTCTTTATATTTTGAATGTGGTTGTAATGTGCTTTCAAAAGCTCTATTAAGTTTTTTTTGTCCAATTGAGGTTTTTATGAGAAGATACATGCTCTTGTTGGAGGCAAAGAGGTGGTGAAAAATATTGAACTGTCTTTGATTTGTGTGTGGGGTGTAAATGAATTTTGCAGGTGTGAATATGTCATTACTATCAAAAGTTATGTCACCACGATTATCAAGAGGAGTGTTCAATTGTGGACTTTTGTCGACCGAAGCTGGCACTCTTGCAAGGGCACTAGCAGATGGTCTCATTACAGTTGTGGGAAGAGGAGGGGAAGCCAATTTGCTGAACTTCACTATGATACCCACACTTTTGATAATAGTATTCTCTACATTATACACATGGGTGGGTTATTACACCCTATATTGATTTAAATTTTCATTTAGCACCTCTATTATGTGGAGGAGCTTCTTGGTGAAGCTGACTTTGAGATTAGTATACAAAACCCATTTCCAGGTTTGCAAATTCCCAGATTGTCATTTGCAAACCATACCCAATTTTTTTAATTTCATGATAAATAGTATTTTACTGACAAGTAGCAACCAAAATTTTATCTTCTGTAACTGATTTTTTATTGGTTTTAAGAAGCAAAAGAAATTTGCAACTTACACAATCTTATACAAAGCCTGTACACAAGTCTGTTACTATATACAGGCTATACATATGATACATAATCTGATCTTTGCACTGGTATGGAAGGATTGCCAAGGTGTTGCTTTGGCTAATCTTGGTCTTGACATTTATTATATTGTCCAACATGCAAGAGTTGCACATCCCTACATCAAAATCATTCACAGAAGTAGTTAGTTACTGACTGCCCAAAACCCAAACCTGCAAGCAAATCTTTCTTTGTTGGTGGAGGAGCAATTGCAATTGTGGTGTAACCCATGCATCCCCCCATCTCACAGTTCATGATGACAGAATACAGTAAACCATGTATGGTTTGCAAGAGCTGTTCGTGATGCAGGTGCTTACAAGACTAGATTTGAGTTCAAAATTCCAGTACTAATGTAGTAAATGTGTCAAGGACATGGATCTGCAGGCAGGAGCAACAAACAGAAAAGAATTCTACTCTACAGATGAGAAGGAGCTACATACAACCCGTAAGTAGCATAGATGCACTTAAAGCCCCATATTTTTTCGGTCTCTGTCTGGAGCATTCCAGCCTTACATTAAACTGAAAACAAATTTAGCTGCCAGATGGGTACCTACAGGATCTTTGCATCCAGGAGCTATACAATTGCCAGACTGCAACTCCTTTGGACTTGATCTTTTCACAATCCAAACCCAAAACTACACTTTGTAGGACAACTGAGTGTGTAACAAACACATATACCTTCATGAATGACCTCTATTTTGGCTAGGGAGAAAAACCATAGTAACCCAGTATGATGATGATGATGATGATGAAATACTACCATATTTAGGCTTCATTGAGAAAGGGAGCATCTGGACTTGTTGTTGCACCTGCACTAAATACGTAGGTATTTTATGCAGAAACTCTGGGCTCAGTGCTGGATGTAACTACCTTGACCTCCTTTCTGGGAGCTCTAAATGTCAACATTTTGTTCAACGCACTCACATAGGCTCGAACACTAGACACCACCACATCTTCAGAAGCACCTGTGCCACTGAAAGATCTTGCAACTTGACTTCCAGTTTGCGCATGTGTGACAGTGAGCGGGTCATGACTCCTGATCACAACTCGTGTATGTGCGATTGCATCAATACCTTCGGTGACAGCATTCATTCCATACTCTAGCAACATCACGGGTGCTTTCACAATTGTATCAACAGCCTTGTATGCAGCATCCACTGGTCCTGTTCCCATTGCAGATCCCACATACTGAACACCATCGGATCCCACAAGCTTCGCTGTCGCTGTTGATAAACCCATTGTTCCACACACCACTTGAAGATCACTCAATGCCCAAAGAGCTTCTGGTTGAAAAACCTCATCTGAAATTAGGACCTCAAGGTCCTCATCTGATAGGTTCTTCTTCTTCTCTGCTACAGCCTTGAATCGCTTGAACACATCATCAAGGTCCTTTGCATCAAGCTCATACCCAAGCTGCACTAGTCTTGTTTTCAAAGCATGTCGCCCACTAAGCTTCCCGAGGACAATCCCTGCGTCATCTGTCCGGATGAGACCAATATCATCCGGAGATAAGATCTCATACGTGGCTTTGTTCTTCAGCATTCCATCCTGATGGATTCCACTCTCATGTGCGAATGCATTTGCTCCCACAATTGCCTTATGAGGCTGCACTACCATCCCTGTAAAATCCGACACCATGCGAGAAGCTACAGCTATGTGCTTGGTATTGAGACCAGTGTACAAACCTCCAAGCAGTTGTTGACCACGGCAGCGCATTGCCATCACAACTTCTTCTAGAGAAGCATTCCCAGCTCGCTCACCAATGCCATTGATTGTCACCTCCACTTGCCTTGCTCCTGCATATGCACCGGCGAGTGTATTTGCAGTCGCAAGGCCAAGATCATTTTGACAATGAGTGGAGAAGATCACATTGTCTGCACCTGGTACATTTGCCTTGAGCTTTCCAATCAGAGCTCCAAATTCACTTGGCAGATTGTAACCCACCGTATCTGGGATGTTGAGAGTGGTGGCACCTGCTTTGATGACCTCTCCGAGAATTCGATAGAGAAACTCTAGATCAGATCTTCCTGCATCCTCAGGACTGAACTCGATATCCTGGCAGCCTAAGCTTCGCGCATGTGCCACCATCTCAGTTGCAATCTTGACAACCTCATCAGGAGATTTCTTCAGCTTGTGCACCATGTGAATCTCACTGGTTGCTATGAATGTGTGAATCCTTGGCCGCAGAGCATACTTTACTGCCTCCCATGCGGCATCGATATCCCTCTTGTTGCATCTGGAGAGTCCACAGATGACAGGCACATAGCCATCCTCGTCCACGTTGTTGCCAACTTCTTGGGCAATCAGTTTCACAGCTTCAAGATCATCAGGGGAAGCAATGGGAAAGCCAGCTTCAATGATATCCACACCAAGTCGTGCCAGTTGCCGAGCTATCTCCAGTTTTTCCTTGCTGGTCATGGTTGCTCCAGGTGACTGTTCTCCATCTCGCAGTGTGGTATCAAACACTCGCACATACGAAGGATCATCAATCCTGTTGGGAATGTACTGAGGTCTCTTCTTCCTCTGCACAGCAGCAGCACTAGAAGTCTCCTCCATACTGCTGCTGCTGTTGCACTGGATCCTCATCCTCATCATCTTCTTGCTCTCCTCTAGTGTTGCAACCCTCATCATCAGAGCCTGTTGTTTCTGTGATCTGCGAGGCAAGAAGGAAGAGGAGGAAAGTAGCGAGAGGGAGGAGGAGGAGGAGAAGGAGCAACGTACAATCTCAGTTGAACTAACCCTGCTGCTGCTGCTGCTGCCGCCATGGCTCCTCCTCCTCCCTTGCATCAGCTCCTCCCGTGTTGCAGCAGAAGCAGCAGCAGCCAGGGGACCGAACACTCTTGCAGACTGGCAAGCCACCGCCATTGAGCTTTTCCTTCTTCTCCTTCCTTTCTCTCAAAGCACAGACTTCTTCACAAGGCAAATCTCAAGACCAACCCACCCACACTTACATCTTTTTATCATGTAATCTTGAAAACCAATTAGTTTTGAGGTGTTTGTGTTCATGTGAAGCATAAAATCTAGGGCCAGGGTTTTGTTTTTGGGGAACCTCGTTCTGCAGCTTGATATTTAGGGTTAGGGTTAGGGACTTTGTTATGGAATCTTGAAAATCAATTAATTTTCATGTTTTTTTCTTCATGTGAACTACAATTTAGGGTCAGGGGTTTTTTTTTGGGGGGGGACCTCGTCATGCAGTTTAATATTTAGGGTTAGGGTTTGGGCTTTAAGCATGGATTCTTCAAAATCAATTAAGTTGATGTTTTTTTAATGTGAACTACAATTTAGGGTTAGGGTTTTTTTTTGGGTTCTGTAGTTTGATATCTAGGGTTAGGGTTTGGGGAAGTAGAGGCGCTAGTGCGCCGTGTCCTCGTCTTCGGCGTGTGTTTGCTTTTCCTCTTGCTACGTTGCGGGAGTTCGTTGCTGTGCGTTGTTGCGCGCTCGCAGCGTGCGGTCTCTTTCTCTTTCTCTCTCTCTCTCTCTCGCTTTCAGCAATGGAATCTGTGCAGTGCTTCGGCCGCAAGAAGACGGCGGTGGCCGTGACATACTGCAAGCGGGGGCGAGGCTTGATCAAGATCAACGGCTGTCCCATTGAGCTGGTGGAGCCGGAGATTCTGCGGTACAAGGCGTTCGAGCCGATCTTGCTGCTGGGCCGTCAGAAATTCGCCGGTGTGGACATGCGCATCCGCGTGAAGGGAGGAGGCCATACATCACAAATCTACGCAATCAGACAGAGCATCGCCAAAGCACTCGTCGCTTATTACCAGAAATTCGTAGACGAGCAGTCGAAGAAGGAGA
>Ga0116227_10010942_pt1 | contig 15538 bp, 10 predicted proteins | sample S1TSphgellanicum_FD_89693 | JGI IMG/M metagenome (GOLD analysis project Ga0116227, IMG submission 89693) | Host-associated microbial communities from peat moss isolated from Minnesota, USA - S1T2_Fb - Sphagnum magellanicum MG | ecosystem: Host-associated > Plants > Peat moss > Unclassified... | reverse complement strand
GTTGCGGAGACCCCTTGTCTTTTGACAAATTTTGGAGGGTTTTTTTCCCAAAAAACCCCCTTTCCCCCGGGGGGGCCGGGGGGCGGGGGGAGAGAGGGGGGGGGGGCGGGGGGGGGGGGGGGGGGGGGGGGGGAGGGGGGGTGGGGGGGGGGGGGGGGGGGGGGGGGGGGGGTGTGGAAGAGTAGGGCGAGAACGCAAACTGCGTGCGCCGAGCGCCGAGTGGGCTTTCCTTCTGCGTTTTTTTTTTTGGGGTTGTTTCCTCGTCATTTTATTACCCCTATTTATTCACTTACCTATTTCCTTAGCTTCCTTGGTACCTACTTACTTACCCCTTGGTGCAGGTGAAATATCTTTTTAAGAATGACTAAATGAATGAATGAATAAATAAATAAATAAATAAAAATATATTAATTCACTACGTCTGTCAATATGTGGCAGGGGGTTTTGGGGGGTGGGGGAGGGAAAGGCTAGTGAAGTCGCAGACGATTGGTGTCAGTTTGTGACGAGGTTGGATGACCACGGTTTTTGTGTAAAAATCGTCTTCATAAAGCATTGTAGTCGTCCGAAGGGTAGGAATAACGGTCGGATTGCATCCCTCTCCCATTGCACCAGAGATGGATATAAAAACTTTCCTCTCCCCCCACTACCGAAAGAATCGATGGTTATATAGAGGAGTGTGTTTTTGAAAATTTCAAAACTTTCGGGAACCAAGGTTCAAAATGTCAGAACCAAGGTTTTGGGTTTTCTCACATCGAGTAAAGGAATAAATATCCGGATTGATAACCTGAGGATACACATGACTGGTTCTGATATCCACACAACGTCAATCGAGATCACTGCACGTTCGAGGTGGCTGAAGTGGCATAGCCACGGGTGTCTGAAGGTCACAGGTACCACTAGTAAATAAGTAAATGAAAAACACCCAACAATTGAACAAAGAGGAAAAAAAAGAAAAAAGGCAAATCAAAGTCCAAACAAAAGAAAACGCACAATGAGGGAGCCCTAAGAGGAGACCTAAACCCGTCACCAGTAGCACAAAGCAATCCATGCAAAGAGACGACAAAAAAAACCCAGCCTGGAAAGGCCTCTCCTGCCTTGCAACAGCATGTCGCAAAACAGTGGTCACCGCTATTTTCTGTTTGAAGAGCCACAAACACCATTTCCTATTCACTCCATCTCCAGAGCTCAAAGGAGCTCTTGAACTTGAATAGCACAGAACTTTGAAGAGATGTGAGACGCAAGGCTTGAAGAAGGTGGAAAGGAGAAGGCAAGAAGAAAGCTTCATCCCAAATGTAGAAGCGAAAAAAGAAAGGTAAGCTCCCTATAAAATCTTTATCTATAAGATGATATGGAAAGAGCTGATCTTAAGAAGGAGGTGAGGAAGAAGTAGGCTAATTAAGGAGGTTATTAAGGACAGGAGAAAGAAGGAAAAACCAAGTGACCTAGTTAATTTTGAATTTTACCAATTGTTCAGGGTTGTTGTTGTTGGTTGGTGTCCAACAACCCAAACATTTGGGGGTGGGTAAAGGGAGTGTCAGATTTCACCCTCTGTCTCTGTCTTATTTACCTAGTATCCAAAGGCAAATCCCACATAAGTATTGAGAATGACTCTCTGGATGCTACACTTGGTAATGCTCTGAGAGTATGGGAGTTCTAGTAGTGATCTTGCCTGCCCCAGGTGGTGGAGGCGTGCTTACATCTGGAACTTCCCATTCCTTGGATATTACCCTATATGGAAAGCCCTACTCAGATGTTTTTAGTACAATTGGATGACACCTTACTCTGCACAATTTTGGCTGCCCTTAGGGGATGTTTCAAGTTCTGGATGGATTTTGGCCACTGGGTATTCTGATTTTTGAAACAGCCCTCAGTTTTTCTCTTTTTTTTCCAAGAGATACCCACTGGGTGATCGTGGGAAAAATAATCCTGAGCAGGGCTTTAAGTACCTATTCTTAGGCAAGGTAGAAACAGAGGCTTGTACCCTTTCACTTACAGTATCTGGCCTAATTAGTGCGTGGTAGGTAAGGGTGTCGTGAAGGGGGGCTGCGGATTTGGTAGGTAGGATGTAAGTACAGAGGTTGGTAGGTTTTCAGGTAGGTGTAAAGTGGCTTTTGGTAGGTGAAGAATGTGAAAGTCGTTGGAGCTTTAGGTAGTAGGTAGGTGTGGGGGGGGGCTGTGGACTGCAGAACAACTAATTTACTTTCATATTTTGTTTTTACCTACCTACATTTGCTCTGCCCTTGAGAAAAAAAAATTCACACTTCATTTGGACTCACATTTTGAGGAATGTTTTGTTCATCAGGTGTTACTGTGAGTTCAATTTTTCTTTACAGTAAAATCTCGAGAGTAACACAATATGTCTATCCTTCCTCTGTCACCATGTGGCCCTCCAACAGTATTTCTGACATCTGAGATTAGTTATTTACTTTTTTTGCCAACCTAATGCATAAAAGTGAAACGGGGACTGCAAAACCAAACCGCGAGAGACTAGTAATAGTAACCCACCTAGACCATCTAGGCAATCAACAGCGGGTGTTAGGCTCTTATGTGCCTTTTGCCAGAGTGCAAAACTGCTGGGCCAAAACTATTTTGTTGAGCCAAACTGGCATGTTTTGACTTTTTTTCATCTAAAATTTAGTGTATAGTGCACCAGCGAAGTTGCTCTTAAACAGCCGCAGTGAACCAGCACCCACCAGTGCACCATCAAGGATGGATGACATCTGATCAGGAAACAGTTTTCTGTTGGGTTCCAGTTCCTTAGCTAACCATGGTGGTTAGCTTCGTTGCTTTATTTGATACCTACCAACTACGTAGGTACTGAAAACAGGCCCTACCTACTATATATAAACTATCTACTTACCTAGTAGTCCCCTATTTTGTTACCTACCTATCTATATGTTAGACTTACTTCTTATAGAATACATTACCAAGATGAAACCAGGTAGTAACAACGCAGTTGAGGATCATCCACAACTGAATCATAATGGGCATCCAGTGGATGGTGCACTGGTGGGTGCTGGTTCGCTGTGGCCCCACTTTTTAAGCCAGAACTCTGACTAATGGAAAAGAATTTCCAGGTCTCCCTGCACATATTGGATGATGTTTCAACTCATGACCTCTAGTTTAAGAGGTGGAACCAAGTTACTCATCCACCAGTTGTTGGATTCACAGTTTAGGCACTCACTGAGAAGTCTTTTGATGAAATGGCAAACTCAATTTCAGCTCATATTGGACAGGGAGGGCAGTTGCTGCACAAAGTTGGATATGAAGTATCCATGACTTAAAAGTACTCAGATTTGACATTCATGCACACATCTTGGTACATCACTCATAATAACCAAGTTAGATAAAACTTCCTAATAACACCTTCAACAAGGTGATTTGGAAACAATGGCTCCAGATAAGCGTAATAAGAAATGTAGGCAAAACAAGAGATGCCCCTAAACACATGCAACCAAAAAAGACTTGCATTACAACATTAAGTTTTGAAAATCTATGACATGAGAAAAACAAGTTGTGTACAAACAAACTTGAGAAAGAAGTTGTAAAGTCTTGTGTTGCAAAATGTTGCAAATATATGAGGTGAATGAGTATCTCCACTCACAACAACAAAAAAAATGCAAGAAGGGAACATGACATGCCTAAGCAAACATTGTGCAACAATCAACCTTCTATGCACAACTAACATTGCATACAACCAATGATGGATCTAAATGTTTCATGAAGCACCTTTGCACATGCACACAAATGCACAACAAAATAACACAAGTAATAGAAATATGTAAAAATAAATGTTCAACACAAGAAGTAGAAAGAAGTGTAAAATGTTTTAGGAAAATCCCTTTAAACAATGCATCTTCATCAATTATGATTAAACCTGTGTCACACAACTAAATCCTATAAAATGAACATTGTTCAATGCTTTGTGTTGCACAAGAAATAAACTCAAGTGCCCCCCTTAAGCATTCACAATGATCTTGCCATATTTACAATAATCTACACAAAACACAATGAAGGATCCCTTAGATATTGCATAATGTTCTTTCCAACATTGTGAATTAATTAATGTGGCAATGACTTGCAAGAGAAGAAAGTTAAAATGAAACAAAATTTAACACCAAAACAAAAAAGTGGTGAGAAAGGACACAATGAAAGCAAAAAACAAGTGATTATTGAAAATGATGGGAGCCTTAACATAACATTATGATTAGAAGAATGGAGGAAGAACTTTAGTGAGTGAATGATAGTCAACTCTAGGGGAATGAGGTGAAACATTATGATGTGGGGTTTTGAATGTGGCATTGAGGCACATCCAACCATTATTCAAGGTGGTGATAGATCTAGGTCATTGGTTGGAATAGCTACAACCTACAAATCAAAGTTTTAGATTTTAAAAATTTTAAAAATTAGTTTTGGAATTTTCCTTTCATTATTATTTTACCTTTCACATTTGAGTGAAATTTTACCCCAAGAATTTTTTTTCCTTGTAATAAATAATTTTCTATTAATAGATTGTTAAATTTATCAACAATATTATTCCAAATTAAGATGTTGTGGTGGGTGGAAAATAAACTAACATGTGTGGCAAAAATTTGCTAACTAGAAATGCACATTTTCAAAACCTTGATCATTCCTAAAACATGATTTTGATTTTTGTAACAAAGGATTAAACTATTTCATAAGTCTTACTATTACATTTATTTTGGGAACATGTTGTAGTACCTTGCTAGCTTCAACATAAATTATATTATTTTTAAAAGTATTTAAATTTTTCAAAGAAAAAAATCCAAAAGAAAATAAAGGTTTTTTGAAAATATTCATGGAATATTTATTTTCAAAATGGAATCCTCAAATTTAATTAATTATTTGGTAGACATGTATTGAAGTCACCTATATTGCAATATTCACTTTCATTTGATAAGTTGATTTGAAGTAATGACCATTGATTTTTTGAATTAAAATTTTTCATTTATATTAAATTTTAAATGAAATAATATTTAAAATATAACCTTTAGACTTATAAACTATTCATACCATACATGGGGGTAACATGATCAATAAAGTGATGAGAATTTGCAAATGTTCACATATAGTGGTCCTCATCAATAACTAGATGATTGGTAAGATGATGTTGCACACTAACATATTCACCATTTTTTGCATTAATGAATGTTGATAAACTAATAACCTATCATTACAAGTCTTCAAAATTTATAATTCCTAGCACTGTTATTAATGCACTACAAGGAATTTGCATATTAGGAGCTAATTTTATTGACTATTTTTGAGTTGTAAATGCCACATGTGATTTTAAATTTTGAGTCACCTTAAACAAGTTGCATAAAATTTTAATCACATAAAACATTATGTGACACCAAGTTGAAATGACAATTGCATTGAGGTGCAACTTCCACCCACTTTTCATGCAATTGGCTTCCCCAACTTATGTGGCATGGTCATTTATGATTGGTTTTTCCAATTATAATGTGTAATGGCATATGTCTATGTGGTATTGTCATTTGTGAATACTTTTATGACTAAAATGTGTGAACATTAAATGTTTAAAGTTTTGACCATTATAATGTTAATATGTGATAATTTCCAAGTTGAACAAATTTCACCATGTGGCCTAAGCTAGATAAACTAACCTCAATGACTTCAGTTTAAAACATGGGATAGGGAGCCTAGGTGGTTTAAGCTAAACACCTCATTTTAAAATAAAGACCTAAATTATGTAACCTAGATTAGGGTAGAAATTTTGTAATAATAAGGATTTGATCCTTTTGCCTCCACATTGAAAAATAAAATGTTTATCATTGCACCAACTTTTCTTATGTAACATGAAATGGAACCACATTTTAAACCCTAAACCTTACCTAGGGTACTTAGGGGTGTACCTAAAGGTTGTTTAAACAATTTAAGCTATTCAAATTGCATAGGTCTAAGTTGCCTAGGTTAGCATAACATGCTGCATGCATTAATTTATCATTAACACATGTACATTTGCAAGTATGATATATAGTTGTAATTCAAGTTGAACAAAATGTCACATGTTGTTTAGTCACTTGTAAACCACATTAGCAATCACAAAACAACTAAATTTTCATCTATTGTTTGATGTCATCGATTGTAAACTATATGAATCCACATTTCATTTCCATTTTCATCCAACTAGTAGTAGTTGCAAATCATAATTGCATTTACGATTTAAAACTATTTTGTAGTTGAATATGTGTTTTTACAAATTGCTTTACAATGTGGCATGGAGGATAGTTGAAATGACAATTGTAAAAATGATTGATTTGGACACAAGTTGTAAACATATGGGTTGGTATCGACAAGATTTTTTATAGTGGTGGTGGTAAGTTATCACATTGAAACTATAACATATAAACTATCAATCATTGTTCAACTCTAAATTTCCTTGCCATAGCCAATGTCCATCTTTCAAATGTTTGTAGCATTGGGGAAATTTATGCAACACTATGTTCATGTGTAGTGTCAACAAATTCCCACATTTCAACACAACATCAAACATTGTGCAACAACATTGAACATTGTTTTTCTCCTTGCACCATCACCTTCATTCAACTTGCATTGATATGACTTCTCCTTATTGATGGCCAAGTTCAATAACAATTTTTCAACAATGATTATGAAATCTTGTTAAACAAGTATTTTAACTTCTATTTATTTTTTGATAAGTAGTTGTTTAAATCAATCATTAGTTACAATAGTTGTTGGTTAGACATTTATTGGTTACATACTAGTTAGATTGGACATATTTGAGTTTGAACTTGAATATGTGTATAATTTAGTTCAAATAGTTTGTAAAAAACTTTTTTTTAGACTTTTACTTTTGTTTCTATTTTTGAAGTTCAAAAGCATTGCACAAAGTTCAAGTGTGCACTTCATCCAATTGAACAGAGATTTGCTTTTGCAACTTAAGACAACAGCGCTGATAAAAGAGCATAAATGAACAGGAATCGAAAGAGATTTAGGGTTCGAGAAGGTGTCTGTAATGGTTGACCTGTCTATTGTTTTGTTTGGAAACTCTCATATGATGTTGTGCACTTTGACTGGCACCTTGAATTTACATCATTTAAAAATTTTATGTGCCTACTATGTATTCAACAATTTAGCTATTTTCAAAACTGTTACTTTAATCCAATGGTGGATGGAGTGGTTTAGAGCATTCTACACCCAAAAAATCCAAGTCATGAATATCATAGTATAAACACTTGTTGAGGCATTTTTAAAAGTATTGTGACTCATATTGATGTTGGATAATCATTGATCTGAAGGGGTAATTGTTAATTAATTAAAATGTTTGTAGTTAGTTTGTCACAGTTTGTACATGAAGAAAATGATCAACTTAAAATATTTGATTGCAAAACATCCTCATGGATTCTTTCAGGCATTATACATACAAAATAAGAGTAGGTATGTTAATCCTAGCCTGCACACAAATATCAACCAATGATATTCAATCCATGCCAAACATTGGATGGCCATTGATGTGATTGAGTGGGCACTCTGAAATATTTGATTGTAGGAGATCTTCCAGTATAGATTTTTTTGGGTGAAAATGCAAAAATTAAGGGGCATGCAAAGGAGCTGGTTCAAGCCGGAAGGAGCATGGCAATCCTAAAGGGACATAAATATCAACTGGCAATTCTACTCCATGGTAGATGTTGGATACCCATTAATACAATGGGGTTCATATTCCACATTAATTAAAGTGGTTGTGCATAAAAAAGATTTTGGGTGAAGCATTTGAAGTTTAGATTTTCTTTTCAAATGTTCATTAGGGGATGTCCAAGGGATGATTCAATTGAAACCTTACTGGCATGATCATTGTAATGTCGTTCTCTGCATGGTTTATGTTATGCTTCAATCCACCACTATCACTATACTAGGTACTGGACAACTCAATCAGTTGTTTGCTCATTCATTTTTTCCAACAAATGTTCCGCATAAAGTTTAATGATCCATGAGTCCATGGAAAATTAGAGTGTCTAGTAGCTACTGTCAATGACCACACCATGATCCTAGTATTTCTTCCTTGCAAGAAATTCTGCGACCAAAATTGGTGATACTTACAAGTCCCATTTGGTGTGATACCTTGCACAGAGCACTGACATTGAGCAAATCTAGGCACATTATTGCATTGTTGATGACAGAACCCCCTCCAACCCTAGGAATCATGTATTAGCTAGAACATGTCTTCATGAGCATTTACAAAATTTCCATATGGTTTAACTTGAATATCTGGAAATCAGACTCCATGGCTGCTTTTTTCAGCAGTACCACATTTGATAACAATGTCCAACTATTGCAGTGTAATAACTAATAACACCACTGCACATGCTACCAAAAAAATGAACTTGAGGAATTCACAAGACAGACTACTGGCATCACTGACAATCCTTTCAAGAACAAACACCATCATCAAAGTGATTAAAGTGATTGGCATCCTTCAGCATGATTACTCTCTTGACTATTCTTTAAATGAACTTTGTGAAAGTGTGGCAATCTTCACAAACCTGCAGATGTTTTCTTTTTTGGAGAAGAGTACCAGGAGCTGTGTTCACAAGCCCAAATGCAATGGCCAGTTTCTTGCTATGGTGACACAAATGAGACTTTCTCTTCTTCTTCCACATCATGCAGAACAAATTTAGTATTAGGCACATACCCTGCATCATGCACGAGCCCTGACAATCTCTGCAGTTCTGCACAGATTTCAATCATCTGAGGCAGTCTTGATCATCTACTACAATCATAGGTAACTCACTATTCGCTTCAATCCAGGTGTGGCCTGGCTGTTTCTTCACACCTCTTTCCTTTCTTTGCTGTTCAACATTCTCGTGGAGATGGCTGTTGCCACCACCAGCATAGATGTTTGATAGCAATCTTAACCAACAGTATTTTTAGGCTCCAATTCATGAATTCTTTTAGCAACAGGTTCTCCCATTTCCACAGTATCATGGATTTTGCGAGCACTGAGCAAAGCCATCCATGCAGCCACATCTCGTTTACAGGGCATTGCTTTGATTGTATTCTCTGCCTCCTGTAGATGGCCAGCATGGCCAAGAAGGTCAGCCATGCAGGTGTAATGTTCCAACCATGCAGAAATCATATAGAGTGTGATTATTGAAGCATAACAGTGTATGCCTTCATCCACCAAACCTGCATGGCTACAAGCTGGCAGAAGGCAAAAAAAGCGACGTCATTTTGCTGTACACCTTCACACATCTGTTCAAAATGTTTAAGAGCTTCCTTACCATGCCCATGCATGGCACATCCTCCAAGTATGGCATTCCAAGTGACCACATCTTGAGATGGCATCTTGTTGATCACTCTCCAAGCATCCTCCATGCTCCCACATTTTGCATACATGTCCACCAAGCTATTCTCCACAATGACATCAGACTCACAACCACTTTGAATGATCTGCTCATGAGCACACCTGGCCTCTTCAAGGGCAACTATGTGGTGCATGCATTCAGCACTGCCACGAAGTTAACAGAGGTTGGACACACACTCCTGCTGCATTTCTTGAAATAGATCCAGTGCCTTCTGCCCTTGCCCACATTTCACATGTTCCGATATCATAGTGTTCCAAGTGACCACATTTCAAGATGGCATCTTGTTGAACACTTGCCAAGCAGCCTCAGTGCTCCAACATTTTGCATACATATCAACCAAGCTATTCCCCACAAAGATTTGAGACCACTTTGAATGGTTTGTTCATGAACAAGCCTGCAGTTTTCTAAGTGATTCTAAACCAGCACATGCTTTAATAACTTGAACAAAAGTGAATTTGTCAGGACACATTCCTCCTCATTGCATTTGTCGGAAATGCTGCACTGCTTTCTCAGATTGCCCATCCTTCACATACTTTCTAAGCTTCTTATTCCATGCAAAAATGCTCAATTGCACTGTGCCTGGTGCAATTGCAGCCATCTTTGCTGCCATCCATAGTGGGTTTCATATGTCCTCAAGCCAGAGTGCTTCCCATGTCTTCTTATGTTTGAAATCCAGGTACCTTTCATTTGTCTGCAACCAGAAATCCAGATTGAGATTCTCTCCATCAGCAAGAGAATTTTGTCAGAGCATATTGCCATTTACTTACCTTCTCCAGACTATTAGTTCTATCGCACCAGTGCAAAGGATCTGAAAAGAATTTCTGCCAAAGCGTAGGCCATGGCAGGACTAGGAACCAAGAGAGAGCAACAAGATTGACACCGACAAGACCTGTAGCTCCATTATCATGAAACTCTGACAGGATTCATGTTAAACTCTAAACCCTAAACCTTCTGTGATCCCACCAGGAACTGCAGAAAAATTTCTATCAAATCATGTACTTCGATCACATACAAGACCCGGTGAGGTATTGCATCTTGGATGTGTCCAATCTTTCGATTTGCTTCGGAAGGCATCATCAGATGAAGAATTAAGACATTCCTTGGCAACAACCACTTTGGGCAATTGCTCTCATTCACTCCGTACAATCCAATACGCAAGACGTGCAACCGTTATACTTTGTGGTTTATGTGTTCGGGTTGGGAGTAGACCCAAATGCAAATCCCTCTCGAGCATCTGAAGTGTACCCGAAATCCAATCTCTCTCGAACATCCGAAGTCGACCCAAAATGCAAATCCCTCTCCAGCATCCGAAATGGACCCAAAATGCAATCTCACGTCAGCATCCCAAGTCGACCCAAATCCACTCTCTCTCTCTCTCTCTTTCACCACCACCAGCTGTGCATTTCTCATCGGGACATTCCAGATTCAACGTCATCCCTGGGATGTCATTTATGTAAATTTGACGAGGTGTATGAGTGGGAGGGATACTATGCTTACTCCTCAATAATGGGAGGGAAATTATGCCTACTTCTAGGTGTAAGGACCTTCTCACTATTGAAGAGTATGCATAATATTCCTCCCATTTTCTAGGAGAGAAATTGATGGATATAAGGTGCCCTCCAAATACACTACACCTTTTCTCCAAGTGCTTTCCATTTGTAAAATTGAACTCTCAATGCATCACCTTTGGGTTGATATATTGTGTTCAAATGATGAATGTTTTGGATATTGTTGACAACTTGACAAGCTAATGGAAGGGATGGCGGCACTAAAGGTGTGAACCATGTTGGCCGATTATTGAGAAAACACTCAATTATCTACCCAAGTATTCATAACCTACTAGTTGGTTATTGATCTTTTTAAAAAAACACTTGATAACTTACTTGCTTGATACATATCATTTCAAGAAACAACAAGGGCCTCATGGGTTAAGTATTGAATTTTTAACATTTAATAACCTACCTGGGTGATTGGAATTTCACCTAGGTAGGTTATCAATCTTAACGACCTAAACATGTTTATGATAGAAATAAAAATAAGTAAAAATTCTTATAACCTACCCTACCTAAACAATAATTGATGGTTCTCAAGTTGGATATTTGAAAATTGAGTTGTATGCATAATTGAAAATGATTACCCAAAATACTAATCAAGTAAATTGATATGGGGTATTATTTTGATAGTGAAATTGATAATTGATGGGTTTAAAATTTCAATTTCTTCGTCTCAATACCTTGTGTGGTTTAAAAATTTAATAAAATCTACCTAACCAATTATGAAAAATAAAAATAAACCAACATTAGAGTGAACCATTCTATCTAATTTTGTGTATTAAATCATTTTGAAAAAGGTAAAGAAAGATTTATAAAATAATCAAGAGACAAGTTTCCATCAAGGTGGTGATGGGTTTCTACAATAAAAACTAGGATTAATAATAATCTTTTAATGCTTTGTTAACAATTTCACATATTAGAATTATCCTTAAAGTCATCTTTTGTTTGGACAAGTTTGAACTTCAATTACATCTTTTGGTTCTCCATCTCATGCTTACATGCCTAGTTTGAAGTTGTCCCCAAAGTTAGTCAAACTAGTGATCAAACTATAAAACTAAGCAACAACACACAAAAATTAGAAACCAAACATAAAATTTTGGTGAACTATGGGTTGCACAATTTAAGTTTATGGTATATCGGTTTGTAAGTTGTAAGGTTATAAATTTTAAGATTCAAATTGGAAGTTTTACATTTATGATCAACTTAAGGTTGAGGTTTAGGATTTAGGGTTGAAGTTTTAGGGTTGGGTTCAAATTGTAAGATTTAAGTTTAGGGATTAGGTTTTAAGGTAAAGTTTAGGGATCAAGTATTAGAATTAAGGATCATATTTTAAAGCTAGGGTTTTTGCTTAACATGGTTGTAGTTCAAGATGTCAGGATTGGGATCAAGTTTTCGGGTTTTGTTTAACTAATCAAATACAAAGTTATAATTATTGATTACACTTTTTTTTTCTACATATGGTACATGTACATATTGTGTAGTCTTTGGAACATGCATCAATGTGTGGTTTGTGGATCATGTATCATAAAATTATGTGTAATTATTAAAATTACACATGGCTTGTTAATGTTTGTGCAAAGTTTTTGGTACATGTATATATGTGTGGCCGTTGTTCATGTACGCACATGTTAACATGGTGTTGCCAAGTAAATCCCCATAATCTTGACACCCAATGTGGGCCCCACACCTTTGATAGGAGGTTTGCACCCTGTTTTTCCTACCTTGGACTTTGCACCCCTAATACCCACCCAGTGCATCTCTTAACATTGATTTAATTTCAATGACATTAATCCATCAAACTTAGTTTAAGTATGACAACTTTAAGTTCTATAAGTTGTAAGTTACCACTTGGACAATTCCAAATTGGAATCAATTTAGCCCATTTTGAAGGGAAGAGGCATGGAAATGTGTTTTTTCAAATTTGTTTAATTTATTATTTTAGCATCATATTCACAAGCATATTTTTAATACTTTTTCCACCAATTTGGATCCCATTCCCTTTCTATTGAATCTTAATTCAATTGTTGAATTGAATTTAGTTGAATTGGAAATTCATTCAATGTATTTGAATTCAATTTAATCAAATTTCAATTGAATTGAATTGAATTCTATTTCATTCAAGTTGCATGTAATGTCATTCAATATTTTCACTCAAATGGAAATCAATTTTCACAAAATCAATTAATTTTTTATATCAATTAATTAGTTGATCATCATTGGTAATGCACAATAATGCAAAGCCCAAGTACTCATTTGCCATAAGGTGGAATTCACATTTACCCATTTACATAAGTAGTTAACTACATACAGGAAGTTGGAAATAGAAACATGCACAAGATACATTACCAAAGTGGAAATCAATTCATCCACAATGGAATCTTAACATAGTTGGTTTCCAATGGATGTTGTTCACTATTGGCTACTTGGTCACATAATCTTGATGGTGGTTATTTATAAATAAATAAACTCAAAAGATCACAAAGAAACTTGCCATTAAGCATGACCTTTTTTCTACCTCCAATCATTTAAATTGTAGTTTCTAGTCCTTAGTTTTGGAGCTTAAAATTTGTGGTTTTCACAACATTCTTATAACCCCTTTCGATTAGTTACAAATAAGGTTGGAAAGAAATCATAGTTTTTTAATTGAATTCAATTCATAAATAATGAAACAAATTTATTCTTCCCCATGACATAATAAAGTTCATGTCTGATTGTTTTTTTCAACTACTTTTTCAATATAATTGTTTTTTTTTGGGCTCAAATTCAAAGATGAACTAATGTGATTAAACATTTATTCCTAGTACTAACTATTGACATGGCACATTATTTTTATTTAAGTACATGGAATTGGTTTTGGGGTTTTATTTCTATATTATTGTAGTTTATATTCCTATAAGTTGGATGGGGGAGGTTGGTCTATTAATTCTAATTGCAACTTTATTTTAATTACATGTGGTTGCAAGGTAAAAATAGAAGGAATTATGTTCTTCGCAAGTAAAAAATTGGACTACATGTCATAAATGATTAATGTATAGTTCAATGGAGTCATGAGATATTACTTTAAATCTTACGTGAAAAAAATTGTAATCATATATTATTGGTGCATTTGATTAATAGATGATGACGTGCTAAGAAGAAGAATGACATTGTTTTTTCATTACAAATTTTCATCCATGTGGCATCCATAATTGGTGACAAAATGATGTGGATGTTTAAAATATCATTTGAAAACGTGACTAGAATAAAGTCATATCAAATATGACTAAAAAATGATAATGCAAATGACATGAACAAAATGATTTGTCATTACATAGACAATGTGGTCATAAAATTACTTTACAATGATTCAAAAATGATTATCAATAATTTAATATGAATATAAACAAACATAAAAAACTATGCCATGTAAGGAACTGATTTTGATTAATATTATATGTATATCAATAAAATATATTATTACATTTTTAAAAAATATACTTGATACATGGTCCATTTTAATATTTTATGTGAATAACTTAAATATTATACATTGAAACAAAAATTAATGGTAAAAGTATGATATATTATAAATAAATGTTTCTATAGTAAATTTTCAAATAAATAGAAGCATGTGGAAAATATATAATATATTTTTACATTAAAATTTTATCATAAATTTAAGTAAACATATAATATATGTATAAAAAATTTAAAATATTATAAATTTGTAAAAAAACTATATTATTACACAATTTTATTAGACCATATGTGTAAATATGAATAAAATTTATAATTTCAAAAAGTTAGTTCATGTTCTAATATTAATTAGTATTTTTCAAATTAGATTCAAATATGCATCATATTTAATATGAATTATATATATATATATAGATATGATCCATTTATAAATATTTTATGTTGATAAATTATATGGATTCATACATCTAAATTAAAAGTTATTAGTAAAATTATGATGTACTGGAAACAAAGTTGTATAATATAAATTTTTAAATCAAACGAAGGTTTAAGATATGGAGGTATATTTTATTTATTCTTCTATTAGCCACAAAGGTTTTTCCATTTACTAATCATGTGTTTGAATTTTTTTTTCCAAAAAATGGTCATTGAAATGTTATTCAATAAATAAATAAATAAATATCTTTGAAATTAATTAATTTTTAATTTAAAAAAATAATTGTGTAAATTAATGAAGGAACTTTATGAATAAATTTTCATTTTTTCCATTTGGACAAATTATCTATAAAATATGAATTGTCAAATTTGAAGTTTTGTGTAATGTTTAAATAAACTGTGATTTAAATAGAATAAACATTAGATTAGTTACACAACAAATGGGGTGACTTGGTGGTAAAGGATTTGAATACCAACTTTGGAATCCAAGGATCAAACTTCACAAAATTCATTTGTTGTGGTCAACATTAAAATATTGGCCGTATACTTTGTACCTACCTAGATTAAATGCTTACATTGTTGAATATAAGTAGGTAGATTAGGTGGTTTATTTATTTATTTAAATTAGGTTTTTAACATAATTTAAGTGGTTACACATGTCAACAATTATTAAGATGATATATATATATATATATATATATATATATATATATATATATATTTCAC
>Ga0116227_10010941_pt1 | contig 15539 bp, 6 predicted proteins | sample S1TSphgellanicum_FD_89693 | JGI IMG/M metagenome (GOLD analysis project Ga0116227, IMG submission 89693) | Host-associated microbial communities from peat moss isolated from Minnesota, USA - S1T2_Fb - Sphagnum magellanicum MG | ecosystem: Host-associated > Plants > Peat moss > Unclassified... | reverse complement strand
CAGACAGCAACAAAAGCATACGAACCAAATTCTTGTATTTATACTTGGAGAGAAAAACAATAGAAAACTTACCTTGAAACATAAGAGAAGAAAGGAAAACCAGTCTTCTTTTGTAATCTCTGTAGCCAAAAATTCTGTGAGGAGAAAGGTGAGGGACCCCTCTATGATTAGGTTGCACATCATTAGAAGGAGAACCAGTCTCTTCAGAAAATGGCAAAGGAGGAGGAGGTAAACTGACAGCAACAAAAGGAAGAACATTGACAGGAACCCAAACTTTGTTATTAGGACGAACCAAAGAAGGTTTGCTGCCCTTTCTCCACAACATTGCAGTAGCTTTACGAACCCTGGGAGAACATCTATTGCTTGACTTACCCTCTAGGTTGTAACCTCTTGGAAAGAAAGTGTACAAAATCCTCATCCATTTTCTTTCCAATTGAGAGGCCACAACCTTAAACAAGTTCAGAGCAAAACGGCCTTCAGAATCTAAGAAATTCCCATTTACTTTCTCAATAGGAAAAACTCTGAAGGAATGGAAACCCTCTTTGGCAATGGCAGCATATAGTGGCTTAAAATCAAAAGACGAACTAGCAAAGAGTAAAATATCTACAGAGCTGACTTCACATAAACTTTTCTCTCAGGCTTGCTCTAGTGTAATGTCATCTTTTTCAGCAATTGAAAATTCAGTGAACTCATGAAAAAATTTAGGTATCTCTTGATCAGAAAGTCTGCAACCATCATAAAGGATTGATAAGTTTACGTTAGTTGCCAGATTTTATCTCCTAGCTGCAGTATCAAAACTGCTTGATGAGATAATTAGTCAAGAAAACCTTTGGACAAGAAATGGTTTGAGAAGTTTGAGATTAGACGAGAAACCTTTGGATGTTCATGTGTAGAGATCCCAAATGAAGAATGTCAAACGATGATCAATGAGATTAGTTCCCATTAATATGTGGATGATGTATTGGATCCTTTCTTTCTACAGAGCTCAGAAGAAAAAGTTCCTTGAGAACTAGATACCAAAGAGCTTGTCAAGCTTCAATAATGACATACCTGCTCTGCTCTCCTGAGACACCAAGGCAAAAAGAGAATAAGTGGCTCGTCACATAATGGCTCTGCCCTTTAAATGACGTCCAAAAGGATGATAAATATTCAACATACTAAATTGGAAACACATGATGGTTAGTATGGTGAACAAGAAGTGGATCCTTCAGTTATGCTAGACTACAGTGGACTCCACATGACCCTAAAATGTAGGGATACCAAACTTTGGCCCGTTTCTAGATGCATCACAATGGTTCTTCCCTGAAGGGGAGAGCCAATAGAGCTCCTGAAGAGAATTGGTTAAAAGCACATTGTCTGACAAAGCACGTCTAACCAGTTACTACACATCTGTGAACCAAGAAAGCTCAGGAAAGAAAAGAAAAGTCAATCGAAAGGCGCATGAGAGAAAAAAATCATACCATCATGGTTGCAGATCCATAGCTATGGGAGAAGAGAGAGACAGAAATTCCGTCCGGCCCAAAATCCGCAGTCTTGGCGACAAAAACCCCAAAATGCGAATGGAATTGGAACCGATTCGTTAAACAAATATTAACGACCGTTTCAGAAAATGAATCCCTCCAATAATAACCATCTCTTAGACGAAAGAAGGAGCCAGAAAACAAAGCTTCTCCAGTAGCTCAGAAATGCTTGCGATGTGTTTTGTCCGCTCGAGAGCATGAGCTTTCATCGCGCGCTAGCCCATAAACAGGAAACGCAAGCTCGGTCGCCTGGGACGACAAAGCTCACGTTAGGAAGGAAGCTTCATCGTCGTAAATTTTCCGTCCACTGGCGTCCATGATAACGTTGTTCGTCATCTAACTGAACGAGAAGTTGTCCAGACCTGTCGACCTACTTAGTGCATGCAAAGGAAAAGGCCCATTATTTACACGAGTACTCCACCGTTCGATCAGAAAATAGGCCCATTACTTACAGTAGTACTCCACCGTTCGATCAGAAAATAGGCCCATTACTTACAGTAGTACTTCACCGTTCAATCAGAAAATTATCTGACATGGCTTCATAGGACCTTGGCTATTTCAGCAATTTAGTGTCGAGCATTTAGTTTATTTTGAAATTTTCATTTCGACATAAAAAATTTAATTGAAACAAAAATTTCTTTTTAAAATTCTCAATATATTGAAATTTGTATCATTTTGTAATGCATGAATGGAAGATAACATCCATCCATTTTCATTTTAATTCATTGTTTCTTGAAAAGAAATAGGTGCATATTTCATCATTGTTTTTTGAAAATAAGTATTCATCCTTTTTTTGTGACTTTTTTGGAATTTTCAAACCCATTTCTTTTTCTACCAAATTGTGTTAAATTGTGTTTTGCAAAAGTAAGATGACGATGAAGGTTTAAGTAGAGTGTTACGAACAATTTTTGCAAAAATATTATGATAGTTTAAAGTAAGTAGTGATTTTGCAAGGATTTTGTTCAAGCCTTGATGAAAGATCCATGAAATCAACAAAACACATTTATTTGAAAGTCACAAATCAGAAAAGAGATCTTGCATTACAACATGAGATAGACCTACTCAATGCACATATTTTTTAAACAAAACCAATTTGAAGCCTCAAGAGAAGCAGCTAAATAGGTAGGCCTAAAAATATGTTACAAAGTTAATATCAAACCAAGAAATCAAATAAGACGCAAGTGAAGGAGTGGGAGGGCAACATGAAAAAATTAGATCGAAATAGAAAAGAAGGGGGGAATACACCAATTAGTTTCTATTGCATTTTTGGCCACCCATCATGGTTGCTATTAAGAAATACATTAACAATTCACAAGCCCTAAATTTTTTCAAAACAACTCATAAGAAGCCTAGAGTCCCAAGTCCATATGAAAAACTAAGGAGGGCAAGTTTATGAGATTAGTCTAAAACCAAACTATTTTCATCTAGAACACCTTAGGATTGTGATAGAGAAGATTAAACACAACATGTCAATTTTTGAATAATACTTGGAATTTAGAAATACCTTGGTTACCATGCTCCAAAAAATGAAAGAAACATGTCAGCCACTTGCAACCTCTATAATATAAGCTATGTGATGGGCATGATATAATCTTTTGCTTTTGAAATCATATGTGATGCATTTGAAAATTTGATTTCAAAGTCACAAGGGAATGGATACGTTAGTTCTTGAAACAACACATGAATTGAACTTTTAGAGTGGGAATGATAAACAAGTAAATTTTCAAGTGATTGGGATTAGTATGGGAAAGACCCAGGTTACAAGGTTATTTACCTTGTAAAAATTTACAACATTCATGCAACCTTAATGGTCAATAGTGATCAAATTGAAGTGCAACTTGTGCCAATAATAGGAAAACGCAGATAGGAAAATAAGGGTACCAAACACATCAAAGCATTAGGAGAGAATATAACAAACAAATGACACTCATCGATTCATCATTTACAAATGAGTTGTTGTTTTCCCTTCAAGTTGCATTTACAAGTACCACACATAAATCAATGCCCCTAAATAATTAAGGGAAAACCAATCGTGTCAATAATGGATGCAATTTCACCTTTAGTGAGAATCATTGGTCAACCTTGGACACCAAAATAGGATTTGTTCACAAAATTTTGTTGCCATACTTGCATTCACAAATTGAACAATTGGGTTCACCACAACATCAAAAAGTTATTTGGTTGCCAAATTGTTAATTAATTATACATTAAAGAAAGTTTTGAGATTGAATGAAAAAGACCACCCCAACATTTTGGTCATCTTTATAATAGGAAATTGCACAAGTGAACTACAACCTATATATGTAATTTTGTAAAACCATTAAAACATGTTTTCAAAGTGGAATTTAGTACATGGATTAATAAACAATCATCAAAGAACAAATTGAGAATGGACAAGAAACATCTATTAATTTCAAGATGAATTATTTCAAACAAAAAATGTGTAGTTGGTTGCATATTGCATGGTTAACGGTGAAGGAGATGAAGAGCATGATCATGAAAGGATGGGTTAAGATAGGAACAAGGGATGCACCCCATCAACAAGGGATGGGTGTAACAAAGTATTCTTTGGGGGATCCAGAAATGCAAACTATACAAGACTTTTCTTTCAATTACTTCCTTCAGATCCCAAAAACCCAAAACTCTAGTTGACTTGCAGAAAGCATGCGTCCTAATATACCTAGTTGAGCACACACCTTGGTGGATACCTTATAGCAAAACCAACATGGCATCTTCAATCCTACCACAGTTGTTGAATGGTGACCAATAGTTTGGTCAGAGTTACAAACATACTTGCAACCTTAAGCATAACTTGCAAGTAGGTAGCATTAGTCTTCTTGAATCAACTTGAAAGAATAACCAAATTCTGTCTTTTTTGCAGCAAAAGGAATAGAAGTGCCTTTCATGTGGAATTTTTTTGCATTTCACGTTGAAATTTTTCAGTGGTGATGTCTTGGATAGAGTCAATTTATTTATCATCACTGGTAGTGCAAAATAGTGCAGAGCCCAAGTTATTAACTATTAGTTTTTAAAACTTTAATAACATAACTAGTAGCTAGCCTAGGTTAACTACTTTTATTTTTATTATTCATATTATTATTTCACTTTTTATAACTATTTGTGAATTATTATAACATATATAATATTTTTAATTAAAATTTATTAAAATAAGTATATTTGTCCTTGGAAAATAGTTTTTGCATTTGTATAATCTTTAGATAGATTTCCTTGTTAATTATTGCAGTAATTATTGTAAATAAATCATTATTATATTATTGTATTATTATTATTGGAAATATTAAAATTTTAAATTTAGTAATATGTTAATTTTTATAGTTCTTGTAAAACTATAAATATCAATATCTAATAATAATAATAATTTCAGTATGCATAATGGTTTTATTTTTAACAATTATATAATTTTTTTCTATCATATATTAATATCACCGCCATCATCATCATCATGTAAGAAAATAATGTTATTTTAAAATTTTAATCAAAGACAATGTTGAAGATTAATTTGTTTATTATAAGGCAATAAAAATATATAATATAATAACAACAACAATAATAATAATAAAATTATTTGTAATAATCTTAGGAAATATGATAAAATAAATTGAATAAACTTATAACATGGTCACAATGTATTTAATAAATGTTTTACATAAAAAATAACATACTTAAAATATACACTTAGTGTAACCATACTATCGAAACTATTGAATGTTAATAATAATATTTGAATACACATGTAATATGGTCATTTATATATATTCAAAATATACATTTGTAAATCTTAATATATCCAACTATCCGCCTTAGAATACACAAAATACACCTTTGTATATTCATAGGGCTATGACTAAATTGGTCACATTTGTAATTAGTGGGACATAAGTCGTTCTTATTGGTTGGAAACCAAACTAAACATTGTTCACATGGAAAGATGAAAACCAAAATGATCATAAACTAATTGTAATGTAGTCGCAAATATGATCAACACAAGAAATAGTTGCAAAACTATCCAAACATAGTCACAATTGATTAATAATTGCATGTAGTTGTAAATAGACTACTTACATTTTAGCCAATTTTTACAAATGTCACCCTCCAAGTGCGGGATTCTAATTGTCAAGGTGAACGCATGGGCATATTTCCAAATGACATTTGCAAGTTGAATAGGATCACCAAACATGATCACTCTTTGCAAGGTTTGAAATTTCACTTTAATCTATTTTTTGGCTGGAAAGACCACCTTTTTGAATAGGTAATGTAACATTGTTTACTTGAAAACTTGAATGTAATCATTAGCCATCACAACATACAAATAAGATCCCCTTTTCTCTAATTGTTGTAGCCAAACATTATGCATGATTTTTGACAAGTTGCATGTAGGCATGTCTACAACCTAGAATTTTTGCAAAATAACATGAATATATGTTAGCCTCTTTCTTAGTTATGTGATAATATCTTGTGAAATGTAACCAAGAAGGGATGTAACGAAGGAAGTGGAAGAATGTTTAGAACCTAACATGTTCCATAAACCTACATGAAAGTGCCAAAAATTAAACTAATTTTCCAACTCTTGAAATCTATCTTCATCAACAACCTTTGAAAAATATCACCAACAACAAATGGCCACATATTGAACATCAACCTCTTCCAAGGGTGGACCCATCCCTGGGTGGCATCACTAGGAAGCACCTCAAGGAATGGTTATGGAACTAAAAACAACCAAATCATTTTTTTAGGCCTTTCTTTTCAACTGTTTTCCAACTATAAATTATTATTATTTCATGTTTATCCATTGCATGCTTTAATAAATGGCTTGAAGTTTATTTGGGAATTAAAAATTGAAAAAATGAAATATATATTCATAATTAAAATGGCCCCTTAAAAAATTGACAACTTCAATTTTGAAAATTCGTAACTAAATTATATTTAATCAATTAATTGCCAAATAAAAACCTACAAATAAAATGACTTCCAAATTATTATTATTATTAATTCACAAAAAAATCTCAAACCATGTTTCAAATTTGTGTTCATGACCAAAAGGTTCAAAGAAAAAAACCAACACTATGTTCCTGAAACATTTTCGAAATGCAATGATTAGAAATATCAAAATACACAATATTCTTGATATTATTGAACTTTAAAAATCTATGAAACCTAAATAAATTTATTTTTTAAAAAATGAAAATGTTTATTTAAGTGATTCTTAGTATTTTTCAAAGTTTGATGCATCCAAAAAAACCAAGGTGTGACATTCTTAGTGGTACCACCCAAGGATGGGCTTGCCCCCAACGATGTGGCATTCTCGGGTAAAAGCACTTTAGGGTGGACCAAAAAAGGCACATGTGGAATCCTTGATAGTACATTTTTGCAATTTATTTTGATTGTGACTAAAATGTAACACCGTCTTATAATCACTTTATCTGAAAAGTAATTACATGTGCACCTTTTAAACATGTTAAAATTTAAGGTTTGTGAAAAAATAAATATAAATTTCACAAAAATCATGTCCAAAAAGACTTCATAGAACTATTTCATTAAAAAAATTAATAAAGTCCTTATACTTCCATGTCATCTTGAAAATGGTTTAGAAACCCTTATTTTGAATTTCTCATGACATTTATGAGGTGTAGAGATTAATAAATGACTCCATGAATGCAAAAATTGGAGATTGTGAATCCATATGCAAATCTTTTGTGTATTTTTACATTTCAAGGGGTCAATTTGAAAAAACTTCATTTGAAATGTTTATATTGTTTTGATCTGTTTTTTGTCCTTTCACAAGTAAATGTAGTTATAATCATTAAATTGAGTCCCTTTAAAATAATAACTATAACAAATACATGCACCATACATTGGAACCCATAGAGGTGTAGAAAAATTGGCCCACTACATGATTTCGTGAACACTTTAATTTGCAACTACCCTCTTGTATTCATAGCACAATGCCTTATGTCATTCACATATATGGTTTTGGCTTAATTTGTTGTTTTGTGTGTTTGTCCATGGATTGAGTCTAATGAAAGTAACAAGTTTGTTCCTTTTGAACCATAGGTTCATGTGGGTCATTTAAACCATATATAGTGCAAATGACATTCTAATTGGCCTAAACACTATCAACCATGAAACCCTTGAAGTTTGGATGAAAAACAACATTTTTCATCATCACCTTGTTCAATTTTTGCCACATCACACATTAAACATTTGTGTATTTTAATTACATGTTGTAGATTGCAATAGTCATCAATTTACAATAGACTAGATCATACACATGGCATGCTAATGTTGTCCATTCATTGACACACTTCACATGATCAAAACATGATCTGACATGTTTGAAAGTCGCTTCTAAGCTACATCTGTTGCACTAAATCAAAGACATTAACATCTCCATGTGTGGACATTTTGAAAAGGAAATTTTTTTCTCCAAATTGTTGACATGGAAAACAACCACTAATACAAAAGTGGGGTGTGGTTCACTAATTTAAATCACTACGAGACTGTAAAAGTGAAATAAGTTCATTGTATTTTTGTGATTTCACCCTAGTTAAAGTTATTTCACTATAATATCACTATGTAAACATCATGTTTCACTATTAATTGACATAATTCAATAATTCATTATTATAATTTATTATGGTAAATAGGTTTATTTTTATGTTGTTGTTTTACATACCTTATGTTATTTTACGATATACCCTATATTATTTTAGGCTACCTTAATTATTCTAATCTATACTCTAAGTTTTTATAAATTATTATAAATTATTATACATTATTTTATCTTAAAGTTTTTTAACTATCTTATTATATGTTTTTTACTATAAGTTATTTTAAATTAAATTATTCAACTAACCTCAAGCTATACCTTAGGTTATTTTATTTTAAATTAATATATATTATTTGAAGTTATACTTTAGGTTATTCAAAGTCATTATACTTTATGTTATTATAACTTATTATATTTAAAGTATAACAACTTCAAATAATCTAAAATATAATATAATGATCTAAGGTAAAATAATCTAGAATAATCAATAATAACCTATGAAAATATAACCTATAATAACCACCAATGGTCATAATATAACTGAAAATAACAAAAAATAACCATCAATAGCCATTAATAAAATAACCACTAATAATTGCCAATAGAATAGCCAACAATAACCACCAATGGCCATTAATAAAATAATCATTAATAACCATTAATAACCACCAATAACCTATGATAATTTAACTTAAAATAACCACCAATATCCATTTATAACCTATGGTAATTTGACCTAAAATAACTACCAATAACCACCAATAGAATAATAATTAATATACATTAATAGAATAATCAGCAATATAATAACCACTAATAAAAGAGTAACCAATAGCCACTAATAGAATAGGCACCAATAGCCACCAATAAAATAGCCATTAATAGAATAACCACAAATAACATATGGTAATATAACTTAAAATAATCAATAATAACATAAGGTGAAATAACGTTCAATAACGAAAAGTAACCAATAATAACCTCACATAGTTGAAAATAGCCTAAGATGAAATAGTTTATAATAACCAAAAATAACTTATAATAACCACAAATAACCTAAAATGAAATAGCTTAAAATAACATAAAATAACCAAAAATAACTGTAAATAATGTAGAGTGAAATAACTTATAACAATGAAAAATAGCCTTAGAATAGCTTGAAGTAGCCTAACATAAGTAATATTATTATATTAGCAAAAAAAATAATTTATTAAACATTTTTTTTTTCAAAAGAATGGTCATTGAAATGTTATTAAATAGTGATATTTTTAAAAACATTTGTTCAAATGATTTTACACTTTCAAAAAGAAATAAATGTAATTATGTACATTATTAGAAAAAATTTTAAATTAAATTTTAATCATTTCATTTGGACAAAATTTCAATAAAATATGAATTTTCAAAGTTTATGTTTTTGTAATGTTTAAAATGAAGTATTTGATAAATAGAATGCAATGTAACAAATTATCACAACAAATGTGATGGTTTGATGGTAGGGGTGTAGGCCTCATTTCTAAAGGTCAAGGGATCAAACCTCACAAATGACGTGTTCGTGGTTAATAATGATAAGTTGACTGAATACTTTCCTACGTGTTTATTAAAAATAAGTGCTTATTTAAGTTGATTACATGGCCTATGTACCTAAGCTAAGTTTTAAACTTAACATAGGTAGTGACACGTGTCAATAATTCATAAACTAAAAATCATGAAATGATCAATAATATTAAATATTGCATTAAATATTAAATAATTAAAATTTAACTGATTTCCATGTTGTTTAGTTGTTTCATTAAATAGTAGTGGACCAATTCACTGTCCGTAACAATTGGTCCCTATTCCCCATTCATCAGGGGGTTGACCAATTTCACCATGATAAAAATGTTCAAGTTCACTCAAAATCTAATGAAACCCATAATGAACTAAAACGCATTTTGATGTAATGAACTATTTTGAATGTAATCATAATCATTTCTATATTTGAAGGTTAAAATTTTGGAAAGGTAGTCTTGGCTCCCTAGATGATGTTTCAAGGATGAAATTCAATTTTTAATGTTAGGAAAATAAAATTTTGTGAACTTATCCATTACTTGATTAAGTTTATCACCTCAAAAAAGTTCCACATGGTCGTCACCATCCTCTTTTAGCAAGTGCATAGACATAAACTTTTGGTTTGTGATCAAAACAATTGCAAAGTTTGTTGCAAATGGTGTGTGAAACCTCATCCTTGAACAAAAGTTGGACTTGTGGGACAAACTTTCTACCCCTCCCATCAGTCATTGGATGGTCATGTGTACCAAGATGGATTGTTGTTTGAGTCTAATTGCACTATTTGTGAACAATGTAATACATGCATGCAACACATGTGTTAACAAAAAAAGGAGGGGTGGAACAAACTTTGTAAAATGGCAAACCAAAATTATTTGTTTGAAATGAAGGACAATGTCACTAGTCCAAATGATTTCCTTGTTGCAACCATTAAAAATTAAATATTCACATTTGTCATTACAACATTACAAATGATCCAAGCACTGAACCTTACAGAAAGCAAAATTGAAATCATTTTTATTAATTAATAATGAAATAACCAACTTATTAGTTGTAATTTTAAATAATAATTTCATAAATAAGAAAAATATTAATGAATTAATTATTATAACATACACATGAATTAATAAATTAACTTATTAATGATAAGATTTCATAAATGGTTATTAAATAATCAATCAATAGTTCATATAAAAACAAATAAATAACTAATATATTGAATAATTATGAAATATTAATTATAAATACTAAGTATGAACTATTACTTATCAATTAATTAAAAATAAATTTAACTAATTAATCATCAATTAATTAATAAATGGGTAGTACCTTATGTTAGGTAAGTAAATAACCTAGGTTAAATAAGTAGGTAAACATATAAGTAAATAGGTTGGTAGGTTAGGCTAAGTAGGTCAATAAACATAAATAGGTAGGTAGGTAGTTATTTTGTCAAAATACAAACTAAATAACTCTTTATAAATACACCAATGGAAACATACCCCCATTATACCCTTAATATAACTTAACAAAAATACACGTGCCTTTCAAAAGTTCCCTAATACACCTATGTATACCAATAGGGGCTATTTTGACACCTTAGAGGTGTAACTAAGTTTGGTTCCATTTGCAACTAATAAGACATATGGACATGATCATGGATGAAAACGATCTTAAAGTGTAGGATGAAAAAGTCATTAGTTATGAATGTAGTTGTAGCATAGTTGCAAAAATGGTCAAGTATGCAAAATAGTTGTGAAACGAATAAAAACTAATTATAAATGATAATTAATTGCAGGTAGTTACAAATGCATTGGCTACATTTTGGGGGATTTCTTCTAATGTTGTTTCACACAAAAATGTTATTACCTTTTTCATTATTTCCCCCCATTTTTGGATTTTCAACGTTAATTAGTCTCTTTTGATTTGACTTTCATTTGTGTATTTGAAAAAATTTTAGGACCAAGTTCTTTGGAGTGTCCAAAGCTTCCCTTAGTTCATTGACAAGCCTCTCTTCCCATCTCCAAAGGTAGGATAAGTTTTGTCTCTACAAAGGTTATTGTTTTGGCAGTGTATTTGGGGAGTTAAGGGCTTGTTGCCCCAATCGTTGCATCCAAATTCTTGCAAGATAGTCACCCATTTTTATTGGGGGCTATAAGGGCCATTAATTTAAGTCCACCTCCATTCCATGCTCACTTTAGGTGAGCTCGTGACCTTCTACTTCAACTGTTCAAGTTTCCATCCCACCATTTGAACAATTATTAGGGAGAGGAATGGATCGTTTTTAGGAAAACATTTTAGAAAACATGCACAAGTGTTCATTTTTTAACATCATTTTAAAGTTGTCTTTATATTGTCATTATGTTCAGTTAAGATTTTGTGCAGGCCCAAGTTTGGGTGTTTAACCTTTTTACCTACCCAGTCATCCCATTTTTTAACATGGCCTTTCACATTTTCTCCTTAGCAATACGCACCAAATTGGGCCTCCCCCATCCCATGGCTCATGGTCTTTCTCAATGCATATGCAGCCAAACAATAAATCCAATAAGGATACATTTACTTTGTTGTGTTTGTTAAGGAGAGCGCATGACCACACATGATGCAATTAAAAGATTCTTTCGCCTCCATTGCTAGGGAGGCCAAGTTCCATGTTTCGTGCGAACAAACACATGTCCTCTTGATGCTATTACTTTAGTCATCATTGTGATAAGTGGATATTGTGCTTACAACAAAAAATAGCTGCACTTTGGCAAACATAATCATTATTGACCCGACTTGTGTGGATCTTGTTTGTGAGTCATTTTTTCCAAGGGAATGGCTATGATGATTGTGGTTTAGGCAAAAGTTGTGTCCTATCATGACCAACACCCTAAGGATGATTTCATCCCTTTAGCAATAGAAATATTTGGATGTTTACACTAGCAAATGAACGATTTCCTTCATTGATGTGCCAACATGGCATGGTTGGCAAATGACTCTGGAGGTCTTCTTCTTTTGATTATACATTCATTTAATAGGCAGAAGGTGTTAGTGGCTATTCAAAAAATTTAGGCTACCACTATTTTGTGTTGAACAATTATGGCATCAAGAAAGGATTTTTTTAGGCTTGGTGTCGTTCTAGGTGTTTCGCCCATCTCCTTGCATGACTTGCTTCATGCTATTGGTGATGGGTTTAGATCCTAGGTTTCGTGTTTTCTCCTCTTAGGGCTCCCCCATTGTGTTTTATGCACTTTCAGATGTGGTATTTTTTCCTTTTTGAGAGAAGCCCCTTTACAGCCATATTAAACCCAAAAAATGTTAACTTTGATCTAGTAGACCCTGATTTAATCTAAGCATGGGAAATTTGTAATATTTAGAAATAATTTAGATGGATTTTTCAGATTTCTACCATGGTAATGATTAGTGATTTCCATTTTGGTCTTTTGGATGGTGTGTCATTAGCACTCTGTTTATCAAAATAATTGGAATTAGGATTCGCAAAATTTATAATAACCAGCTATAACACATTTAATTATATGAAATGTGGGTTACAGATCATGTTAGAAATAGATGTTTTTGGCAACAATGACATTCATAGTTTGCATGCATTTGTGACTAAAGTGGAGACTCAACTAAGGAGAGTGTTACTAATTTGATATGTGTGAAGGTTACTGTGTGATACCAATGAAAATTAAGATTATATGAAGGCAACTTATGCATAACATGTGATGGAAATGTTGCTACAACGTTGAAAAACAAAAGGGTTAAATTGTGGATATATATTAGAACATAAATTTTAATACTATGAAGTGCTTCTCTCTCACAATCTAGAACTTGTGTCAGCATTTTTGTGACAAATTCATCTTTGAATTTTTAATAATCATACTTGATGCTTCTGCACATGAATCCAAAACCACATTAAATCTTGTCAATACTACTTGTGTAGTGAAGTCCCATGCACTTGCTTTCAAAAGTCAACAATGTGCACTCTTCAATAGACCACCATGATAATCTAGACGAAAAAACAAATGACTTAACTAGAGATTTCATCCAAAGGAGTTGAACCTTAATCCATTTATGGATTCTCCCCAATTAGAGTGGAAGGAGGATTTGCACAAAACAAGTCACCGTAGAATTTAAATAACTTCCAAATTTTGACTTCTGGAATGTACTATGATGGAGCAAATTTGCAATACCATCATTTTCTTTCTATATCTTGAATGCAACCACCTGTAAAAACCCAATCACTCCACCCAACCCAATTTTAAAAAGTAACAAAAATATTAGAATGTGATGAATGGGCCAACTTTAGTAGGAACCCAATATGATGATTAGGTCAAGTCCAGCTTTGGAAAGGAGATACACTCTACAGGAGAGATGAAGGATGAAACAGGGCTACCCTTGCCCACAAAAAGAGTGTACACCACTGGTACATTGATCTGCCAGCTGTACTACCAAAATGCTGTAAAAAAGAGTCAGTTTTCACATATTCAATTGGTCCAACCATGAGCCTTACAATAATTGACGTTTGTGAAAAAGTATATTACTTTTCTCTGAAGGGTCTCCATGATTTACCTCTACACTTATATACACAAGCACTTCCAGGGGATCTCACCAACAGCAACACTTCTGGCTTTGGACCCTCAGGTGAGAATTGGGTTTGTAGCATGGGTTGTATTCCCATATTACCATGGTCAAAGAAAGAATAGTTGATAGATGATGTAGGTCTTGATGTTCATATCACAATTCTCCATTGCTGATGCATGATGTATGGAGAATGCGTGTGTTGAAGTCAAACCCTGCAGTCAACCATAACCGCCTCACCTGTGCACCGACAAAGCATTCAGGGACTAGTTGCTACAGCTCACAAGATTAGATCACAAATTAAGACACCAAACCTAGCCATCACCAATACAAGTCCAGATACAGCAGCCAATCAAAAGGACTCAGAGGTGTAGCACATGATTCCCTTCAAGGGGAAAGCTTCAAGTGGTGACTATCTTTCAGATTTGGATTAGAATTATAAGAATTCCCAGTGGAAGAAAAAAACTCTTGTTAAATAAGCATCAATAAATCTTACTGCGGCATTTTTGTTTCTTCAAACTAAAAGCTTTTCATCAAAGGCCATATGGAAAGACAACCACACTATGACCTTTAACACTAATATAAACATCTCAGCTAAAATACCTACATAGGAACCTTCAGGTGGCAAAGAAATCATGGATCAAAACTGAAGTTTTTTTTCATCCATGTTGTGTGACATAGTAACCATTACTTTCTGAAATTGCCCTTGTGAGGTCACATTATGGAATTCAATCAACCAAGTCATCGAGATAAAAAGCCCTATAGGCACAAAAAAATTAAGAAAAATCTTTAAGTGTGTATACAATGAAGATTACCAAAGTGAAATTTGATTGTTGCAAAACGGGTCATTCTTTTCAAGGCTTCTTTTAATATCCATACACTAGGTATTGCAAATTTTTGTTGTACTGCTCACACTGGTTTCAACAAACTGTTATATGACTTTAAGAACCAATCTACAAGAACATGAGATTTTGACTTTGACCCAAATTGGTTGTAAATTCTAGAATATGTGATATAATCATTGAGTCACAAGTAGCTCTGTCCTATAAGGAGCAAGTCAATATGTTGTCTCTGGAGGGCAAAAACACCAAATGAAAAGGATGTTGCAATCTTGATGCATGTAACTATTGATTTGCAATTGATTTTACCTCACTGGACGCACACATTGGAATGAAATGATTACTCCAAATTTAACCATGTGAACATGTGTGTTGGCTTGCCATATTTCTACTTTCAAACTCTATGACCTTCCCAACCTCACAAATTACATAAATATTTTTTGTTGTTCAGATTAACAACTCTGCAAGTACAGATGCAAGGAAGATCTATTGCATCTTTGGATTTGT
>Ga0116227_10010940_pt1 | contig 15539 bp, 8 predicted proteins | sample S1TSphgellanicum_FD_89693 | JGI IMG/M metagenome (GOLD analysis project Ga0116227, IMG submission 89693) | Host-associated microbial communities from peat moss isolated from Minnesota, USA - S1T2_Fb - Sphagnum magellanicum MG | ecosystem: Host-associated > Plants > Peat moss > Unclassified... | reverse complement strand
ACTTTTCGCGACGAGCTGCGCGGCGACATCACCTTCGACCACACCAACGTCGACGACCAGGTGTTGATGAAGTCGGACGGCTTCCCTACCTATCACTTGGCCAACGTCATCGACGACCACCTGATGCAGATCACCGACGTCATCCGCGCCGAGGAGTGGATCAGCTCCACGCCCAAACACGTGCTGCTCTATAAAGCCTTCGGCTGGGAGCTGCCGCGCTTCTGGCACATGCCCCTGCTGCGCAACGCGGACAAGAGCAAAATTTCCAAGCGCAAGAACCCCGTCTCGCTCATCTTCTATCGCGAGAGCGGCTACCTGCCCACGGCGATGCTCAACTTCCTCGGCCTCATGGGCGGCGGCATGACCACGCCCACCGAGCAGGAGATCATCAACGCCGGCCTCAACACCAAAGAGCAGGACATCTTCTCGATCGACGAGATGAAGCAGCGCTTCGACTTCCAGCGCATCTCGCTCGGCGGCCCTGTCTTCGACCTCGTCAAGCTCAAGTGGCTCAACGGCGAGTACATCCGCCGCCAGTCGCCGGAAGAGTTCTTCGCCGCGCTGCGCGCGACCATCTTCTCCGACGAGTATCTGAAGAACGTCGCCTCGCTCGTGCAGACGCGCATCGAAACGCTCGGCCAGTTCGGCGACATGACCGGCTTCCTCTTTTCCGACAACGTACTGCCGCCGGAGTCCGTTTGGCTGCCGAAGAAGCGCAGCTACGAGGAGACGATCCCGTTCGTCGCAGAGCAGCTTGCCACGCTCGAAGCCGCAGCGTGGGACGCCGCTTCGATTGAAGCTGAGTTGAAGAAGCTCGGCGAAGCGAAAGAGTGGAGCGTGAAGGAAAATTTCATGCTGCTGCGCGCCATCATGACCGGCAGCGCCACCTCGCCACCGCTGGTCGAAAGCCTCGTTGTCTTCGGCAAGGCCCGCGTGCTCGACCGCATGAGGCGGTTCCTCGAAGCGCAGAAGAAGCTCGCGAACCAACGCAAGCCTTCCTAAGCCGTCATCCCGAGCGAAGCCGAGGGATCGCAGCATTTTGCTCGTTGCGCCACGATTGCGGGTGCCCCACATCTCGCTTTATGAGATGTGGGTTTGCAGGATGCTCAAGAGTTACTCGGCCAACAACAACCTCAAGTCCCGCAAATTATTCCCCGTCGGGCCTGTTGTCACGTCATCCCCAAGCGCCGCGAACAAAGGAGCAGCATCGAACTCCCGCAAACTCACCGCCGCCGTAAACCCTTCGGCAGCCGCGCGCTCCACGGTCGTTTCATCGGCCACTGCACCGGCAGCCGAACTCACCCCATCAATCCCATCGGTCCCCGCGCTCAACACACAGGCGCTCACCTTGCGCCGCCGCAACTCTTCCGCACACCACAGCGCAAACTGCTGGTTGCGACCGCCGTCCCCCGGCTCCGCAGGCAACGTCACGCTCACTTCGCCGACGGAAATCAAGCAACGCTTCCCTGCCCTCGCTTCGAGCTTGCCGAGCAGATAAATCCCGGCGTCGCGATACTCCCACTCATCGCAGCCGTTGTCGACGATCGCCTCAAACCCACGCTCGCGCGCTACCGCCGCAGCCGTCTCCACAAGCTGCTCGCTTGAAAGCAACACACTCCACGACGCGCGCGCAAAGGCGGCATCCCCGGCCTTCGGCGTCTCCACAAACTGCTCGCTCGCAAAGAACTCTTCCACGCGCGCAGGCAGCGTCACTTTCTCCAGCAACGCGCGACACTCCGCCACCGTGCTGCTGTCCGGCAGCGACGGCCCGCTCGCAATCGCATCCGGCGTGGCCGCAGGCACGTCCGACACCAGCAGCGTCCACTGCTGCTTCGCCGCCGCCGCTACCTCCGCAAGCCGTCCGCCCTTCACTGCGGAGAAGTGTTTCCGCAGCGCGTTCATCTCCGCAATCGGCAACCCGGAGGCCACCAGCGCGCGATGAAATGCGGCTGTGTCCTCCACAGAAATCCGCTCATCCAGGGGCAGCTCCACCATCGCCGAAGCGCCGCCGCTGATCAGGAACAGCACGCCGGTTCGTGGCCCCGCACTCTGCAGCAACTGCAAAATCGCCGCAGCCGCAGCGCGTGACGACGCATCCGGCGTGGGATGCGCGCCCGCAAAAAACTCGCCGCGCACGCGAGCCTCAAACTGCTTCGGCGCCACTACAATCGCACCCACGCGCAGCGCCGTCGCAGCTTGCAGCGCATCCTCTGCGCCTTCGTACATCGCCATCGCCGCCTTGCCCACGGCAACAATCAACAACTCCTCTATCTCCGCGAGCGAAGCCGCTACGCCATCCACGGTCAGCGTCGTCGCATCGCAAATGATCCGCTCGCGCACGCATGAGCGCACCTCCACACGCTTGAGCGTCTCTGCAAAAATCTCGCGCGCCGCATGCCTCAGCGAACTCATGCCGCGACAACTCGCTTCGTCGTCATCAAGCCGATCACCGCGCCGAGCGTCAGCGCGATCGCAATCACCAGCAACCCGCTCACGTAACTATGCGTACGCTCCAGCAGCACACCCGTCACGTACGGTCCGGCGAGCCCGCCGATGTTACCCAACGAGTTCACCATCGCGATGCCAAACGCCGCATGCGCTGCGCTCACGCGCTGGCTGAAGCCTGCCCAAAAGATCGGCAGCGACGCAAAAATTCCCGCGCCCGCAATCGACAAGCCCAGCACCGTCACAGCCACCGAAGGCGCAAATGCCGTAATCAACAGGCCGCAAGCGCCCATCAGCAGCGACGCAGCGTGGTTCACTCGCCGCTCATTCGTTCTGTCCGACCAGCGGCTCCAAACGTACATGCCCACCGCCCCGGCCACGAACGGCAGCGACGTCAGCCAGCCCACGCTCGCCAGCTTCACGCCGTGGCTCGTCAGCAGACGCGGCACCCAGAAGCCCAGCTCGTACAGCCCCGTCGTAAAGCAGAAGTAGACGACCGCCGCGAGCGTAATCGTCTTCACAGGCATCGGCCCGGCGTCAGCGCCGGCCTTCTGGCCTTCGCACGCGATGCGGTCGTCCTCAATCGCCTGCTCCAGACGCTGCACTTCGTCATCGTTCAACCACTTCGCCTGCCGTGGCCCCGCAATCAGCAGCCACGGTGTCAGGCAGCCGAGCAACACAGCCGGGAACGCCTCCAGCAGAAACAGCCACTGCCATCCGGCCAGGCCGCCCGCGCCGCTAAGCTGCATGATCCGTGCCGAAATCGGTGAGCCCACGATGCTGGACAACGGGATGGACAGCATAAACAGCGATAGAATCCCAGCGCGCGCAGGCGTTGGCAGCCAGCGCGTCAAGTAGTAGACGATGCCGGGAAAGAAACCCGCCTCCGCCGCGCCAATCAGAAAACGGATGACCACATACATCGCACCCGAGTGCACAAACGCCGTGCTGCCGGAGAGCAGGCCCCACGTCACCATCAGCGCGGCCATCCAGTGCCGCGGGCCGAACTTCGCCACCATGATGTTGCTGGGCACCGCGAACAACATGTAGCCAAGAAAGAAAATTCCCGATGCCAAACCGAAAACGCTCTCGCTCAAGCCGAGGTCGCGGTTCATGGTGAGCGCCGCAAAACTGATGTTGACGCGGTCCAGGTACGCGACGAAGTACAACACCACCAACGGCGCCGCCACGCGAAACTGCACCTTGCGATAAAGCGCTGCGTTGTCGAGTTCCAGAACGTGCCTCCGCTGTTTAGCGGCCCGTCACCACGACCTTGAGGGGCAAGGTCCGCGGCGGAAAACAGGACGCGGTATCACAGGCCTGATAGTGTAACGCGCCGGTCAGCACGTTCGCTCCGCGCGCTGCCACGAGCCGCACATGCACTCGAAACTCCCCCTGGTACACGTCCAGCGTCTCGCCCGCGCCGATGTTGAGATGGAACTTCACGCCCGCCGGATACTCCTCGCTCAGCACCTTCACGCCGTTCACCGGCTCAAGCGTTAGCACCGTCGGCAGCAGCAGTTCATCCTGCGGCGCGTGCGAGTTCACATGCAGGCCCGCGTCCACGCGAAAGCGCAGTTCGATGTCCTGCGGCTTGCCTGCGTCAACCAGAACGGCATCGTCGAGAAGCATGACGTGGTTCTTCCGGGGCGCTGCGTGGTCGGCATCGAGCGTCAACTCCTGGCTCGCGAAAGGCGGCGCACTCGCAGCCGTCAGCAGCAGCACCGTAGCGAAGGCAAGCGTCTTCATTGCGCCGCGCCCAGGATTTTGTGGATGTTCGCTTCCACCTCGTCCTTGGAAGGCGCACCCGGCGTCTGCGCGCGCACGATGCCCTGCGCGTCCACGTAATACGTCGCCGGCAGGTAATCGCCGAGCCCATACGCCGACGCATTCTTCGAGTCGTCGATCAGGATCGGATACGTCACGCCGATCTTCTTCGCGGCGCGGGCCACATCTTCCTTCGTCACACCGTCTTCGTCGTCAATGCCCAGCACCACCAGCCCCTGCGCCGCGTACTTGTGCGTGAACTCCTCGAACCACGGCATCTCCAGCTTGCACGGCCCGCAGTACGTCGCCCAGAAGTTCAAGACCACCGGCTTGCCTTTGAACTGGGAGAGCGAAACTTTTTTGCCTTCGACCGTCGTCAGCGTAAACGCCGGCGCCGCTTTGCCGCGCAGGTCTGTGCCCAGCGGATCGGGCGCATCGTCGCTTAGCTTCACGGTGCCGCCGGAGCCGTCCTTCGTGAGCGTGATCTGCTTCGCGCGCGCCTGCTCCATCGCGTCCTTGCGCGCGCGGAAGTTCTTCACGCCCGCCCAGATCAGCGCCACACCCACCACCAACATCAACACCGCAACAGCCGCACGACGAGCCACAGGAAATCCTCCAACATCCATTCCGGGTGCCCCACATCTCGCTTTATGAGATGTGGGTTTGCAGGACGCTCAGTGCTCCGCCCCCGACACATTCCCCGACACATCCAAGTGTACTGCTCTGCTAGCATCACCTTTGCACCATCATGAACGAGAACCCCACACCCGCCGAACTCGTCCGCATCGAAGCCCAGGCTCTCGAGCAACTCGCCGCGCGCCTCGACGGGCCGCAGCGCGAGGCCTTCGAAGCCGTCGCGGCGCACGTTGCCGAGACCGTCGGCAACGGCAAGCGCGTCATCCTTACCGGCATCGGCAAGAGCGGCCTCATCGCGCGCAAGATCGCCGCGACGCTGCTCTCCACCGGCACACCCGCACAGTTCCTGCACCCGGCAGAGGCGCTGCACGGCGATCTCGGCACACTCACCGCCGGCGACACGCTGCTTGCGCTCTCCTACTCCGGCGAGACAGAAGAGCTTCTTCGCCTGCTGCCGCTGTTGCCGACGCTTGGCGTTACGCTGATCAGCTTCTGCGGCAACGCGCACGCCACGCTCGCGCACGCCAGCGCGCACACGCTCGATGTTTCGGTGGAGCGCGAAGCCTGCGCGCACCAGCTTGCGCCGACCGCTTCCACCACCGCCATGCTTGCGCTCGGCGACGCGCTTGCCATCGATGTGATGCGCCGCCTCAACTTCCAGCCGCGCGATTTCGCCGGCCTGCACCCCGGCGGCACGCTCGGCCGCAGGCTCGCCACCGTGCGGCAGCTCATGCACTCCGGCGAAGCGCTGCCGGTCGTCTCGCCTTCCACCGCCATGCCCGCACTCATTCACGAAATGTCCGCCAAGCGACTCGGCATGACCACCGTGCAAGCCAACGGCAAGCTCCTCGGCGTACTCTCCGACGGCGACCTCCGCCGCCTGCTCGAACGCAACGGCCCCCACGCCTTCCACAAGACCGCCCGCGAGGTCATGAACCCAAGCCCGCGCACCATCGGCCCCGAAGCCTTCGCTGCCGACGCGCTAGCAACGATGGAGCACCACAAGATCACCGGCCTCGTCGTCACGGAAGACGGCACACCGGAAGGCGCAGTGATGGGCGTCATCCATCTGCACGACCTGTGGGAGTTCGCCCCGCAAAAAAGCAGAGGATAGAGGTTAGGGGATAGGGGATAGTGCTTTCTCGCTGCGCTTCTCTCTATCCCCTACACTCTATCCCCTATCCCCTGCCCCTTATACAATCGAAGACGCATGCAACGTTGGTCACAGCTCTTCCTCCCCACCCTCCGCGAAGCCCCGGCAGACGCCGAAGTCGCCAGCCATAAGCTCCTCCTCCGCGCCGGATACGTGCGCCAGCTCGGCGCCGGCATCTACAGCTACCTGCCGCTCGGCTGGCGCTCGCTGAACAAGATCATCGCCATCGTCCGCGAAGAGATGGACACCATTGGCCAGGAGTTCCTCCTCCCCGCCATCCACCCCAAGGAAATCTGGGAACAGAGCGGCCGCTGGTCGGTCATGGGCGACAACATGTTCCGGCTGAAGGACCGCAAGGGCGCCGATCTGTGCCTCGGCATGACCCACGAAGAGGTGATGACAGACATCGCCCGCAGCGAGCTGCGCAGCTATAAGCAGCTTCCCCAGATCTGGTACCAGATCCAGACCAAGTTCCGCGACGAGCCGCGCCCCAAGGGCGGCCTGCTGCGCGTGCGCCAGTTCACCATGAAGGACAGCTACTCCTTCGACATCGACCAGGCAGGACTCGACCTCAGCTACGACAAGCACGACGCCGCCTACCGCGCCATCTTCACGCGCTGCGGACTGGAGTTCGTCGCCGTCGAAGCCGACTCCGGCGCGATGGGCGGCTCGGGCTCGCAGGAGTTCATGGTCTACACCGAAGCCGGCGAAGACCTCATCGCCAGTAGCGCTTCGGGCTACGCCGCGAACCTGGAGAAGGCGACCTCGAAGCTCGCGCCTGTTGAAGACCTTGCAGCCACCAGCGACAAGCCGGAAGAAGTTCACACACCCGACCAGCGCACTATTGATGAAGTAGGCCAGTTCCTCGGCGTAAAAAAACACCATCAAATTAAGACGATGGGCTATGTCGGTTTTTTCCCTGAGACACCAGGAGCAGCAGGCACCGTACCCATTGTTGTTTTCATCCGTGGTGACCACGAAGTAAATGAAGCAAAGCTTGCTGCCTCGCTAGGGGTTGCAGATTTGCGCATGATGCAAGAGTCGGAAATAGGGATGACATTCAAGGCGCCGGCAGGCTTTCTCGGTCCTGTGGGGCTAAATTGCATGACTGGTCAGGAATATCCCATCGAGTCTGGATTCGTACGCGCAATGACAACTACTGAATCTCCCGCCGCAGGATTTTTTGGAGAAAGAGACGATGTAATAGATGAGGATGGTAGTCAGGCGGAAGGCGGTGTTTGGTGGAGTCGTCCAGTCGTTGTTATGGACGCCAGCTTAGATGGCCGTGCAAACCTGATCGCTGGCGCCAATAAGAAGGGCTATCACCTCCGCAACGTCACACCCGGCCGCGACTTCAAGCCGACCGTCATCGCCGACATCCGCAACGTCAACGAAGGCGAGCCCGACCCCATCGGCGGCGAGCCGCTGCGCCTCGGCAAGGCTGTCGAGATCGGCCACATCTTCAAGCTCGGCACCAAGTACACCGAGAGCATGGGCTCGCGCGTGCTCAACGCCGACGGCAAGGAAGTCACGCCCATCATGGGCTGCTACGGCATCGGCATCGAGCGCATCCTCACCGCCGCGATCGAGTCCTCCGCCGCCAACTTCGCGAAGCTCAGCGCAGGCGATTCCAAGGCCACCGAGCAGTACGCTCTCGCGCCGAGCATCGCGCCGTTTGAGGTCATCGTCAGCATCACCAACACACGCGAGGCCGAGCTCGTCTCCGCAGGCGAAAAGATCGCCGCCGAGCTCGAAGCGGCGGGCCTCGACGTCCTGCTCGACGACCGCGACGAGCGCGCCGGCGTCAAGTTCAAGGACGCGGAACTCATCGGCGTCCCTTACCGTATCAACATCGGAAAGAAACTCGCCGAGGGCCACGTAGAACTCGTCGACCGCCTCACCCACACCACCACCGACTTGGCCGTTGACGCCGTCACCCCGCACCTCAAATCGCTCATCGCCGCGTCCAAGCTCTAGCGCTTTCTTCACTGCTCACGAACCACTACTCACTTGCCAGTCAAAGTCAAAGTCGGCGGCACCAACCACTCCATCTGGTGGAAGCTCTTCCGCGCCGTCATGGTGCTCATCCTGGTCGTCGCGGTCCTCGGCGGCATCGTCTTCGCCGCGTACTACCACCACTACGAAGGCATCGTCGACGAGCGTCTCGCCAAGGGCCCGCTCTTTGCTTCCGTTTCGCAGATTTACGCCGCGCCGCAGGAAGTCCGCCCCGGCCAGCAACTCTCCGTCGCCACCATCGCCGCGCAACTGCGGCGCGCGGGCTACAACGCCAACCCGCAACTCGGCAGCTTCCAGCTTCGCGGCGGCGACGCCATCCTCATCAAGCCTGGCCCGCAAAGCTACCTCGCTACCGACGGCGCCACCATCACCGCCAACGGCAATTACGTGCAGTCCATCGTTGCCGAAAACGGCGCGCCGCTCGCGGGTTACAAGCTCGAGCCGCAACTCATCACCGCGCTCTCGGAAGACAAGAACCGCACCAAGCGGCGCCTGGTCACCTACTCGCAAATTCCGCCGCGTCTCGTGCAAGCGGTCATGGCGATTGAGGACCGCCGCTTTTTCGACCACGGCGGCATCAACTACGTGCGCACAGCAAAGTGCGCCGTGCAGGACACGCTCTCGCACCGCATGAGCTGCGGCGGCTCCACGCTCACCCAGCAACTCGCGCGCGGCTTCTTCCTCTCGCCCGAAAAAACCTACTCGCGCAAGATCGCCGAGATCATGATCACGTTCCAGCTCGAGGCCCGCTTCAACAAGCAGCAGATCTTCGAGATGTACGCCAACCAGATCAACCTGGGCCAGCGCGGCAGCTTCGCCATCAACGGCTTCGGCGAGGCCGCGCAAGCCTACTTTGGCAAGGACATCAAGCAGCTTGACCTCGCCGAGTGCGCCCTGCTCGCCGGCATGATCCAGCGGCCCAACTACTTCTCGCCCTACAAGCACGAGGACCGCGCTATGGAGCGCCGCAACCTCGTGCTCGACTCCATGGTCGAGACCGACGCCATCACCACCAGCGAAGCCGCGAAAGCCAAGGCCGAACCCATCCGCCTCGCGCCGCCGAACATCGACGCCAGCGAAGCGCCATACTTCATCGACCTGGTCCACGACCAGATCATCCAGCGGCTCGGCGACTCCGACACAGCGCGCTCCGGCCAGCTTCGCATCTACACCTCGCTCGATCCCGAGCTCCAGCGCGCTGCGTCCGAAGCCGTCGAAGCCGGCATGCGCAACGTCGACGAACTTGTCCGCGCGCGACACAAAAAGGGCGACACCAACATCACCTACCCGCAGGTCTCGCTCATCGCGCTCAACCCGCACACCGGGCAAATCCTCGCGCTAATTGGCGGCCGCAACTACGGCATCTCGCAACTTGATCACGCCGTCGCCGAGCGCCCCACCGGGTCCATCTTCAAACCGTTCGTGTACGCCACAGCATTCAACACCTCGCTCGGCGGCACCACGCAGATCAACGGCGGCCCCTTCACCGCGCTCACGCGCCTGAACGACGACCCGCAGGACTTCGGCGGCGGCTACGAGCCCGGCAACTTCGAGCACGGCGAGTATCCCGGCTACGTTACCGCAGCCACCGCGCTCGAACACTCGCTCAACATCGCCACCATTTCGCTCGCGCAACTCGTCGGCTATGACAACGTCGCCTCGCTCGCACGCTCAGCCGGCATCGTGAACGCGCGCGGCACACCATCGGTCGCCATCGGCACCTACAGCGCCACGCCCATGGACATGGCCGGCGCGTACACCGTCTTCGCCAACAACGGCGTGCACCTCAAGCCCTGGATGCTGGCCAGCGTGCGCAACACGCGCGGCGATATCGTCGCGGACTTCGCGCCCGAAGCCAGGCAGGTGCTCGACCCGCGCGTCGCGTACCTGACGCAGTCGCTGATGGAAGGTGTGATGGCGCGCGGCACCGCGGCGTCCGTCCGCGCACGCGGATTCACCGCGCCGGCAGCGGGCAAAACCGGCACCTCGCACGACGCCTGGTTCGCCGGCTACTCCTCCAACCTGCTCTGCATCATCTGGGTCGGCAACGACGACTACACCGACATCTCGCACAACCTCACCAAGCCGCTGCAAGGCGCAGACACCGCCGCGCCTATCTGGGCGGAGTTCATGAAGCGCGCCATCACCCTGCCGCAGTACTCGGACATGAAGGCGTTCACCGTGCCCGACGGCATCGAGATTCTTCGCATCGATAAAGCAACAAATTTACCTGTCGACGACACGTGCCCCAGCAACAGCTTCCCCGCCGCGTTCCTCGACGGCACCGCCCCGCAAGGCACCTGCTCGCACATGGGCGAAGACGCGCAGTCGCTCACCGACCGCCTCTACAACGGCGACGCCGACGGCACCAACCCCGACGGCACCCCGAAGAAGCGCAACCTCTTCCAGAAGATGTTCGGCCTAGGCAAAGACAAGCAACCAGCTCCACCCCCGCAATAACCCACCCCAAATCCTTTCGCGTACCTTTGCGCTCTTCGCGTCAAAGCTTTTGCTTTTGCTTTTCTTTTTTGCTTGTCATCCTCGCAGAGGACCTGCCTCTCCACCTCAACACCCAATCTTCCGTCGCCCCACCTTCACGGCCTTCCCCACCGGCGCTGCCTCACTCTGCCCACTCGCCGCCACCCACGGCTGGCACGCGGGACACCAATACGTAGGCCGCGCCGCCGTTCCCTGTAGCCGACGCTCCACCAGCGCCCCACACCGCCGGCACTCCTGCCCCTGCCGCCCGTACACCCACGTCCTGTCGCTGCGGTCCATTGCATGCGTAGTGCGCCGCGGCCCGGTGTAGGTCACAATCCCTTCGCCCGCCTCGCCGCGCTGCTGCCCATCTGCCACGTTCGCGCGCATCCACGTCTGCGATTTCTCCGCCATCACCTCAAGCTCACGCGCCGTCAGCGTGCTGATGCGGCGAAACGGATTCACCGCCGCCGCAAACGCCACCTCGCTTTTGTACACATTGCCCAGCCCCGCCATCACGCGCTGGTTCAGCAGCATCACGCCCACTTCCTCGTCAGGATGCGACGTCATCCGCGCCCGCATGGCGTTCACCCCAGCCTCCACCGAAAACTCCTCCGACAAAACATCCGGCCCCAGCTTCGGCACCTGCGAGCTCCGCTCCAGCGACCGCGCCGTATGAAACTCCGCCACCTGCGCGTTGAACAACACCGCCTCAAATCCGGGTGCCCCAGCCTGCCCTGAGCGAAGCCGAATGGGTCTCGCTTCATGAGACATGGGTTCGCAGGATGCCTGAAGCTCACCCACCCGAATCATCACCCGCATCTTGCTCTTCGGCATCCACCACTTTTCTCCCACGCGATACAGATGCCAAGACCCCGACATCAACATATGGCTCACCAGAATCAAGTCGCCGGAGAAGAAGATCAAACACCACTTCCCGCGAGCCTCCACGCGCTCCACCGTCCGCCCCACCAACGGCGCATCGTCATTCACGCTCGCCAGCTTCGCCATGCCCGTCTCGAACGCACTCACAACCTTCCCACCCAGGGCCTTCTGCAACGCCCGCGCGGTCCGATAGATTGTGTCTCCTTCAGGCATTCGTAGTCGCTCCCGGCAAGCTCGGCAAAGCTCTCCGCACGTTGAACCCCATCGGCGACGGCGTAAACCCTGCCTCCAACAGCGCCCGCGCCATCGGATGCTCCCCCACCGCCACGCCATTCACCTGCGCGATCAGCATCCCGCCGCGAGGATCGCCGCCGCTCTCGCGGTCGCGCTGCACATGCGCGACGAAGAACTCCGCCAGCGCGCGCATCGTCTGCGAGCGCTGCGGTTCATCGTCGGGCAGCAACACCTGCACGTTCGGATTCCCGCGCCGCAGGTACGCTGCCAGCGCGCCATCCACCAACACCACCCGCGCCCCCACACTCCGCGTCAGCGACGATCCCTCTTCCGGCGCAGCAGGCCAACGCAGCAGCGTGCCATAAGGATTCGCCGGGTCCGTCGCGGCGAGCATCACCACCTCATGCTCGCCGTCCTGCGTAGCCACGCGCAGCGACCTCAGCAGATCCACCGCCGCAGGCATGGCAAACTGCGTCGCGCCCAGGTCAGCCGCGAAGAACCCGCGCCGCACGCGACCGCTTTCTTCCAGCGCCTTCAGCACGTCATACACGGCGCTGAATCCACCCGGCAAGCTCTCCGCATGGGCCGTCTCGCGAAACACCACGCCATAGCGCGTGAGCAACTGTTGCGCAATGGCGTGCGACCACTCCGTCACGCGCGCAGGCTCGGTGCGCGAGACATCAAACGCCACCTCATTCAGGCTCCAACGCCCCTGCGCCGTCGGCGGCGTCGTCCTGCGCGACCGAAACCCAACCTGGTGATGCACGCGGCGTGCAGGCTTGGATCGTCCATTCCCCGCAGGCTTCTCGCAGTACGCGCGCAGCGCATGCAGCGCATCATTGGTCAGCAAACCGCGCCACACCAGCGACCAAAGCGCCTCAATCGTCTCGCCCGGATATCCGCCGCCAAGCCCGTCATGCAGCGTCTGAAAGAACGAAGCGCCATTGCGTTTCAGGTACTCCACAATCGCAATCTCTTTTTCACTCAGCGCCTCATCACCCTGCCACCAATCCGGGTGCCCCAGGTCTCGCTTTTGAGACCTGGGTTTTGGCGGCAGCAAGGTTGCCATGCGGTCAGACAGATAAAGCGCCACGCGCCCATCGCGTTCCCCCAGCGGCTCAAGCCCCACCCACACGACTTCGCCTGCAGCAATCAGCGTATCCAGATCCGCACTGCGATAGCCGCTAATGCGCGCCGGCAAAATCTCCGTCTCCAACAACGACGCCGGCAGCGGGGCGCCCTGCAGGTTCTCAATCACATCGAGCAACGCATCCAAACCCCGGCGCGGCTGCAACACGCCCTGCCAGCGCGTAAACAAACGCGCCAGCGTGCGCTGCTCCACCGGTTCAATCTCCTTGCGAAGCTTCGCGAGCGACTTCCGCCGCACCGACCGCAACACCTCAGCGTCAATCCACTCGCGCACCTGGCCGCCCGGACGGAACCCACCCTCCATCACGCGCCCCATGCCGACAAGCCGCTGCAATACGGCCTCCACTTGCTCCTTCGGCAACTCATAACGCGTAGCAACATCGGCAGTCGTGAACGGCCCATGCGTGCGTGCGAATCTCCGCACGATGTCCACCAACGCCTCCGGCGCAGCTTCAAGAAACGCACTCGGCAAACCGGGCGGCAGCGGCACGCCCAGCGCATCGCGCACACGCGCGGCATCTTCCACCGCGATCAATCGCTTCTCGCCCACGATCTTCAACTCCAGCACGCGCCGCGCTTTCACCAGCCGCTCCACCAGCGGCTTCGCGTCCACCTCGCATCGTGCGGCCAGCTCCTCACGCGTCAAATCACCAAGCCGCAGCAGTAGATCGTGAACACTATCAGCGCCTGCGGCTGGAGTATTGCCGCGCGCTTTATACCCATCGACAACACACTGTAGCGTCTCTTCCACTTCCTCAATCGCGCCGATGTCCAGCAGCTCGCGCAGGTCGGCATCGCCCATCAACTCGCGCAGCTGGTCCTGGTCAATCGAAAGCGCCTGCGCCCGCCGCTCGGCCAGCGGCGCATCGCCGTCATAGATGTAGTTCGCCACATAGCTGAACAGCAGCGCACCCGCGAACGGCGAAGGCGTGCGCGAGTCCGTGACATGCACGCGAATCGCCCGCGTCCCCACCGCCCGCAACACTTCGAGCAGCGCAGGCATATCGAAGACATCGCGCAGACACTCGCGGTACGCCTCCAGCAGCATCGGGAACGCCGGATAACGCGACGCCACACCCAGCAGGTCGTACGCGCGTTTTCTCTGCTGCCACAGCGGCGTGCGGCCGTCCGCGCGACGCCGCGGCAACAGCAACGCCCGCGACGACGCCTCACGAAACTTCGCCGCAAACAACGCCGTCGATCCAAGCTGCGCCATCACCAACTCCGCAGCTTCCGCCGGCTCCATCAGCAAGAAGTCGACATCCGGCGCAACGTCCGTCTCCGGAAAGCGCAGCACAAAACCGTCCTCGCTCCACATCGTCTCCGCATCCAGCCCCGCAGCCTTCACCTTCGCCGCCGCCGCCATCGCCCACGGCGCATGCACCTTACTGCCCAGCGGAGTCAGAACGCACACGCGCCAGTCGCCCAGCTCATCGCGCACGCGCTCAATCACGATCGTGCGATCGTCCGGCACCACCGTCGTCGCCAGTTCCTGATCTGCGAGATAGCGCAACACATTCTCTGCCGCCAGCGGATCGAGATCGTGCTCGCGCGTCAGCTTCGTCACCGCAGCGCCGCGAGGCATATCACGCAGCTCACGCATCAACGCACCGATGCGCCGCCCAAACTCAATCGGCCGCCCCGGCCTGTCGCCATGCCAGAACGGCATCTTGCCCGGCTCGCCCGGCGCAGGCGACACCAGCACGCGGTCGTGCGTGATCTCATCAATCCGCCAGGTGCTCGCGCCGAGCACAAACGTCTCGCCCGTCCGAGCCTCGAACACCATCTCTTCATCCAGCTCGCCCACGCGCAGCGGCTTCGTCGCGCCGCTCAGAAACACGCCATACAAACCGCGATCGGGAATTGTCCCACCGTTCAGAATCGCAATGCGCTTCACGCCCTGCCGCGGCGTAATCCAGTTGCGCGTTCGGTCCCACGTCACACGCGGACGCAACTCCGCAAACTCATCGCTCGGGTAACGACCGGCCAGCATATCCAGCACACCTTCAAACACCGCAACCGTACGCCCCGCAAACGGCGCCGCACTCCGCACCATCGCAAGCAAGGCGTCATAAGAAATCCCGCCCGCTTCCTCATCGATATCCGCCGCAAGCTTTCTTTTCCCCGGCCCCTGAACCCTGGACCCTAAACCCTGGGCCACAATCGCCACCATCTGCTGCGCCAACACATCCAGCGGGTTGCGCAAAAACCGCGTCGACTCCACATGCCCTTCGTGCATCGCCTGCGTCACCGCAGCGCATGCCACCAGGTCCGCGCGATACTTCGGGAAAATGATCCCCGCACTCGGCATCCCCACCGAGTGCCCCGCACGACCGATGCGTTGCATCCCACTCGCCACGCTCGGCGGCGCTTCAATCTGGATCACCAGGTCCACCGCGCCCATGTCGATGCCCAGCTCCAGCGACGACGTGCACACCAGCGCCTTCAGCCTTCCGGCCTTCAGCATCTCTTCAATCTCGCTGCGCTGCGCGCTCGCCAGCGAGCCATGATGCGCGCGGGCAATCGGCTCGCCCGCCAGCTCGTTCAACGCACCCGCAAGCCGCTCGGCCACACGCCGCGCATTCACAAAGATGAGCGTCGACGTCCGCCCGCGCACAATCTCCAGCAGCCGCGGATGAATGCTCTGCCAGATCGACGTCCGCTTCGGCCCCTGCGACGCCGGCCCACTCGGCAGCTCCTCAATATCGCCAAGCCGCGCCATGTCTTCCACCGGCACTTCCACGGTAAGCTCCAACACCTTCCGCGCCCCGGCGTT
>Ga0116227_10010939_pt1 | contig 15539 bp, 4 predicted proteins | sample S1TSphgellanicum_FD_89693 | JGI IMG/M metagenome (GOLD analysis project Ga0116227, IMG submission 89693) | Host-associated microbial communities from peat moss isolated from Minnesota, USA - S1T2_Fb - Sphagnum magellanicum MG | ecosystem: Host-associated > Plants > Peat moss > Unclassified... | reverse complement strand
GTCATCGATAACGAGTTGGTGGAAAACCTGCCGATCGACGGTAATAACGTTGTGGCGCTCGCGGCGCTGCTGCCGGGCGTGACGGATGTTTCGGCGCCGACAACGTTTACGGATGAAAACGGTGGCGCGACGTTTACGGCGAACGGCGCGCGCGGAAACTCGAACCTGTTCCTCTTCGACGGTCTTCTTTGGAACAACCTGTATTTGAATACAGGGATCAATTACCCGAACCATGCGGTGCTGAACCAGGTGAGCGTGCAGTTGAATAACTACTCGGCGCAGTACGGACGCAGCGCGGGCAGCATCTTCAACGTGGTGTCGAAGTCCGGCGGCAACAAGACGCATGGCGAAGTGTTCTTTCACTATCACAACGCGCAAGCGACAGATGCTTCGAACTACTTCACCGGGACGGTCACGCCGCAGGTGACGTATCAGTTTGGTGCGGCGGTAGGCGGTCCGATCATCCGCGACAAGCTTTTCTATGAGGCTGAGTTCCAGGGGTTGTATGGCTATACCGGTGTAACGGCGAATGCGGAAACGCTTTCGGCCCAGGAAGAAGGCTTCAACAATGATGGAACGCCGTTCATGTGCACCAACCCGAAGCTTGCAGGCAAGCAGTGCGCGAGTTTTGCGGCGGATGCTCAGCCGGGTGTTTCGCCGTCGGCGCTGATTGTGAATCCTATCTTCAACTACCAGGTGCTCAATAGCAGCGGCGCGGTGACATACGGGTCGATTCCTACAACGGCGAAGACGCAGCTGCAGTCCACATGGGCTGCGCTTGGCAATACGGGCACGAGTCCCTGCATTACGACGCTGACAGGTCTGGGCGCCGGATTTTTGACGAACGCCGAGATTCCCGCGGAGTGCTTTGACCCGACGGTGCAGAACATCATCCGCGCTGGATATATTCCGAAGCCGACCGTGTTTCTGGGAGGCTCGCAGTTGCCTTATTCAAGCCCTGCGGCAGTGCGCCCTCAACATGAATATGGGGGGTTTCTGCGACTGGATTACATCCTGAGCCCTCGTCAGCAGATGGCCGTGCGTTTTTATCGCACCGACAACTCGGACCTGACTGCGAACGGTGGCGGCGACCCGAATGTGGGTGTGCCAACGTATGAGATCGACGCGAACGCAGCGTACATCACGGCAGGATCTGTAGAACACAGGTGGACGATTTCCAACAGCCTGGTCAACGATGCGGTCCTCGGTTACAAACGTTACCAGTACGGCGTGTTGCCTACCGATCAGACGACGCTGAATAACCTGGGCTCGCAGTTTGTCTATCCGGGTTTTCAGTCGTTGCCTACGCTCAATGTGAGTACGCGCTTTACGCTGGGCAATGCGGCCGACGCGTTCACGCGCGCGATCAGCCAAAATGAAGAGTTTGTTGACAACCTTTCCTGGGTAAAGGGGCGGCATAACTTCCAGTTCGGTGTGGACTATCTTCATGAGCAGTATCTGAACGTGCGCACGAATGTGGGCAACTTCAGCTTCCTCGGCAATCCCGGCTTCACGGATGCGCAGGCTTCTGATTTTGTTCTTGGACTGGTGTACACGGCGAGCGTTGGCAACACGCAGCGCATCTCCGCAATCCAGAACGCTCTCTACGGATACGCGCAGGACAACTGGCGCATTCTGCCGCGGCTGACTCTGAATATCGGCGTTCGGTATGAACTGCCGCAGCCCTGGTATCAACCAGACGGTCAGTCGGCTACGTTCATTCGCGGGTTCCAGTCTTTGAAGATTCCGAACGCGCCGGCGAACATTGCGTTCGTGGGAGATGCGGGAGTTCCGAAGTCGCTGATCAAGCCGGATTACACCAATGTGTCGCCGCGCTTCAGCCTCGCGTATGACTTGTTCGGCAACGGCAAGACGGCGATTCGTGTCGGCTTCGGCACGTTCTACGATGCGATCCCTGCGACGATTGTCGGCTTGACGCAGCCGTATACCTACCGCGCGAACTACACGCTGCCGAACGGAAGTCTCACGAACCCGCTGGCGGGCGTTCCTGCGATTCCGCAGAATTTTTCGGGAGTTGGAACGCCGCAGTTTGTGCAGCCGTACTCGGTGATTTATCCGGATCACAACTATCGCAACGCATATGTGATGGCAGGGAACTTTGGCGTGCAGCAGCAAATCTCCAAGGGAAGCATCCTGGAGGTGAATTACATTGGCAGGTTTGCGCGTCACTTAATGATGCCGATCGATCAGAACCCGGCAATCGTGGATTGCTCAGGCGCGTACTACCAGGCGAACAAGGCGCTGTACTGCGACAACTTTGTTTCGGCTGCCTCGGGGCTTTGCATGGATGGCGCCGCCTGCGCCGCAGGGGATAACCCGACGTATAACTATGCGGGCCGCGTGCGCTATCCGACGTTCAATTACGGCGGCGGCGGTGTGGTCGATCTGCTTTCGGAAGCGACAGCAAACTACAACGCGCTACAGGTGACGTATCGCCAGCGTGCTTATAAAAATCTGACGATGCTAAGCAGTTATACGTACTCGCGAACGATCGATGAACAGAGTTCGTTGAGCACGTCGAGCAGCACAATGTATCCGGACCGCATTGGTTCCCAGTATGGCGTGTCGGATCAGAACTCAACGCACATTTTCAACCTGGGCTGGCGGCTTGCTTTTCCGAAGGTGCGCAATTCGAGCGATGTTGTGAAGTACATCGTGAATGACTGGGCGTTCAACGGCATTTACAACGCGCGCACGGGGCACCCTGTCAACATCACGTTTGGCGGAGATGAACTGGGCACAGATGAGCCCAGCCAGCGCGCTCAGGTGATCCCGGGAATGAGTGCGTTCCTGGCTTCGAACCGGCATCGCAAGGCGAAGATTAACCAGTGGTTCAATGGAGCTGCATTTCAGAAGCCTGCGGCGTTTCAGCAGAACCTGGGCGTGAGTCGCAACTACGTCATCGGCCCGGCGTATATCAATACGGAGTTCTCGTTGACGAAAACCATTGCGATGAACAGGTTGCGCGAGGGCATGCACATGCAGTTGCGTGCGGAGGCGTTCAATGTGTTCAACACGGTCAATCTTGGCCAGCCGCGTTCGAACTACAGTGCAAGTCTGGCGCAGTCGTTGACGTTTGGTTCGATCAATTCCGTTGCCACAACTGGCGCCAGCAACCGGCGTATTCAGTTTGGCGCAATTTTGTACTTCTAGTTTTGAGAAGTGTTTCGTTTCTGAACGGCAACATCGTTTTCGTAGAGGTCTTACAGTTATGTTCACCTACTCGCGCGCTTGCGCACTTGTTCAAAAGTTTGCCGGCGGTCTTGCGGCGTTCGCTATTATCGCTTCGTGCGCGCAGGCGCAGACCGGCGTTACGCCGGTGCCGTTCATCACGACGGCTGCGGGACTTGCGCCCGGAGCTTCTCCTGCGAACACGCAGTGCACGACAGGGATTCCGGTGTACTCGCCGACGGGTACGGGTGTCAGCTATGGCGACGGTTGTCCTGCGACACAGGCGACTCTGCTGAATCCTGTGGGCATCGCGACGGACAAGCTTGGCAATGTGTTCATCGCGGACCAGGGCAACTCGAACCACATGCTGGTGCGCGTGATTTACAACGGTGGCACGGCGCTGGCGGCTGCCATTGCGGCAGCGAATGTGCAGAGCCCGGGCCTGGTGCCGCAGAAGGGTTACATCTACACGATCGCGGGCAGTTATGTGGCGTCGCCGACGAACACGTTCTGCAATCAGACTTCAGGCGCGGCGGGCATCAACATTGCGTTGGATGGATGTCCCGGAGTGCAGACGGAGCAAGGGCCGCGTGGCCTCGCTGTGGACGCGGACGGCAATGTGTTTATCTCCGGCGTATCGCCGACGTCAGAAATTCGTGTGTTCTATGTCGGCGGCACGGCTGCGGCGAACCTCATTCGGCTTGAGAACGGAAGCACGAGCATGTCTGTATTGCCGGGTTATGTGTACCGGATTGCAGGCGGCAATGCCACAGGAGATACGGGCGACGGTGCGCTGGCGTCGAAGGCTGGGTTGAATACACCGCGCGGCCTGGTGGTGGACGCGAACGAAAATATCTATATCGCGGACCAAGGAAATTTTGTTGTTCGCAGGGTGGATAGCAGCACGGGATTCATCAGCACGGTTGCGGGTACGCATTGCACGAATGCGACTGTTGCTCCTTGTTCTTCGACCGGCAACGGAGACGGTTCGCAGGCGACCGCGGCGAACGTGGGACTCGATGAGCCTTACAGCGTCGCGCTCGATCAGTACGGCAACTTGTTCATTGCGGAAGCTGGTGGCACAACGTCTGGTCCTTATTCTCCGGGACGCATCCGTGTGGTGTATGCGGGGGGAACTTTGGCGGGTGTGCCGTCTGTGGTGGGTAACATCTATACCTACGCTGGGGCCATTTCAACGACTGGCACTCAGGCGCAGCAGGCGACGTTCCAGGAAGTGTTTGGAGTGGGCGTCGATCCTACAGGGTACGTCTACGTGACGGACTTCCGTAATTCATCCGCTACGACTGGCGCAAACCATATCTGGCGGATCGATCCGGCGAACGGAAACATTCTTATATGGGCGGGCACCGGCGGCGCGGCCCTGGCAGCCGGGAACCATTGCGACCGCGTGAAGCAGGTGGATCTGGTTACGCCCGATGCTCTGGGCGATACGTGCCCGGCGCCGCAGGGATACATCAACGGGCCGCAAGGCAATGTTGGATTCGACGGCGCGGGCAATGCCTATTTCGCGGAGAAAACCAGCAACGTTGTTCGGAAATTGAACTTCAATACTGTCTTCCCGGCTACGGCTGTTGGCTCGACAAGTGTGTCGTTGCCGGAAGCGTTTTACTTTCCGACGTCCACGACGTTTCTGACGAAAGCGGCAAACGTGCAGGGGGTCGCGAGCACAGAGTTTGTGACGACCTCGACGACGGCGACGGATACATGTCCGATTGGTTCGCCCATGCCAACAGCGCCTGATGTGTGCGTGAGTCTGGTGGCGTTCAAGCCAGCGGTTGCGGGTTTGCGGAGCGCGGTGCATTACTACACGGACGCCACAGGCACAGTAGCGACGCTGCCGATCAGCGGCAATGGCATTGCGCCGGTGCTGGGCATTGCGCCTCCAACGGCTGCGACGATTGGGACGGGGATTACGCCTTCGGCTGTGTCGGCTGACTTGCGCGGCAACGTGTATGTGTCGGACACGAAAGGCAAACAAGTGCTTGTGTCGACCGTTGCAGGCGGCGCCGGTACGGCGGTGCTTACGGGGCTTGGTTCTCCGCAGCAGAGCAGCGTGGATAACTACGGAAACCTTTACGTGGTGGACGCGACGGCGAATACGCTGGTGAAGCTGGCGAACGGCGCTACAGCTACGACAGGTACTGTAGTCGTGACCGGGTTGAACGCGCCGCAGGGTGTGGTGGCGGACCTGTTCGGCAATGTCTACATTGCGGACACGGGCAACAACCGGCTGCTGTACTACAACGCTGTGAACGGAGTCACGTCGCCTGTGTCGACATACCCGTTGACGCTGAGCGCGCCTACATCGCTGACGCTGGATGCCGCAGGCGATCTGTTTGTGGTGGACACGAACCACACACGCGTGGTGGAACTGCCGCTGGGTGGAACTCCGCTGGCGTTGACGTTGCCGAACGGCGAGACGCCCACGGCGATTGCGTTTGATCCTGCAGGCGATTTCTTTGCTGCCGATACGACCAGCGGCAGCGTGGTCTTTGTTCCTGTAGGAAGCACGACGCCACAGACGCTGATCTCTGGCGTACCCGGCCCTGCGGGACTGGCTGTGAGCACGAGCGGCAATGTGTTTGTGGCCGATGCTTCAAAGACGACGGCCGCTGCGTACAACTTTGCCGTAAACAACAGCACGTTCACGACGACAAATGTGCAGCTTACGAGCTTGCCCATTACGTTGTCGCTCTATGACTTCGGCAACGCCTCTGCGACGCTCTCGACGCCGCCTTACGTGGAAACCGGTAGCGCAACGGCGTTCCCGGCAAGCGGCCCTCCGACTTGCACGGCGGCATACGTTCTCGTTTCGGGAGCTACCTGCACGCAGTCGTTTGTGTTCCAGCCGACGGTGCCCGGGCCGCAATCTGCGCAGGTGGTTTTCAGCACGACGACTGGGCAGTCGGTGACGGCGAACTTCAACGGCACGGCGACGAACCTTATCCTGACGAGCCTGACCATTTCGCCCCAGAACGTGACGACAAACTATGGCAAGACGACCACGTACACCGCAACCTTCACGCCGGCGTCGATGGGCAGCTCCGCGCCGAGTGGCACGATTACGTTCTACGTCGATGGCACTCCACAGACTCCGATACAAGTGCCCTCAAGCGCGTACACCTTTGCGCTTTCTACGACCGTGGCTGTGCACTCGATCGCTGTTGTCTATAGCGGCGATGCGCTCTATGCGGGCAGCAATGCCCAGACGCTGCTTACGGTGAACAAGGCCGTGACGACGACGACTGCTTCGTACTCGCAGACATCTGCGGGCACCGTGCTGAATGCGGTGGTAACGCCGGCCAGCGTTGGAGCTCTTGAGATGTCGGGCAGCGTGATCTTCTACGTGGACGGACAGCCTGTTGCGAACGCTTCCGTCGGGACCGGCACCGTAACGCAGACTGTGCTGATTGCCGACGGAGCGCACACGTATTACGCGACGTATGTTGGCGACAGCAATTACGCGACGAGCACGAGCACGCCAGTGCAGACGCTTACAGTGACACGTGCTCAGACGACGATCGCGCTGACCATTACGCCGGCTTCGACGAACGGCGCCGGTGGGTTGCTGCTGAGCGCGAAGCTGACAACGGCTGGGACGGGTACACCGACAGGGTCAGTGGCTTTCTACAACGGCAATACGTTCCTGGGGTCGACGAATCTTTCTACGGCAGTGAACGGTGTCGTCACGTTCATGACCACGGCGTTTACGTATACGAACACGATGTTTACGGCGACGTACTCGGGCGATGGGCTGTTTGATCCTTCCACGACTACTGTGTCTGAAGGCGCTGACTTCATCGTGGTGACGCCTGCGACGACGGCCGGCATAGCTCAGGGAACGCAGACAACGGTCACTGCGACGGTAACGCCGATTAATGGCTATACCGGCGTGCTGACGCCAAGCTGCACGAACTTGCCGGCGAACACGATCTGCCGCTTCCAGCCGACAACGTTGACGATATCGACGACTACGGCTTCGTCGCTCGTGGTGCAGGTTTTTGCCGGCGTCAGTCCGACTGTGGCGAGCGTTGTGCCAATGAAGATAGGCAAAACGACGGACGCTGCGCTGGCTCTGCTTCTGCTGTCTCCGCTGGCGCTGGTTATGCGGAGACGGAAGAAGCTGATGCTGCCAGGCCTGCTCGCGCTTGCTTTGCTCGCGTCGGTGACGCTGGGCGTTACAGGTTGCGGCAACAAGGTGCCCGCGGCTGATCCTGCAACGTACCTGGCTCCCACCGGATTGAGCACGATCACGCTCGTCCTCACGGACGGCAATGGCCTAGTGCGGTCTGCGACCATCACGATCAACGTCACGCAACAATAGCGGCGCGGAAAGGCTTTCATGCGACACCTGATTTCCTGCTTTCTTGTTTCGTCGTTGCTGTGCGCCGGTGTGGCGTCTGCACAGGCGAAGCCTTCCACTGAAGATGCAGCGGTAGAAGCCCGTGTGGATGCTCTGCTGGCCAAGCTGACGACCGCTCAGAAGCTGGAGATGCTGGGCGGCCATGATGGTTTCTACGTGCATGCGGAGCCTTCTATTGGGCTACCGGCTCTGCGCATGGCGGATGGTCCAGTGGGAGTGCGCAATGTTGGGGCTTCGACGGCGTATCCGGCAGGGATTGCTCTAGCGGCCACGTTCGACGAGGATCTCGCGTTTGAAGAAGGCACCGCGCTGGGACGCGATGCGCATGCGCGTGGCGTGTCGTTCCTGCTGGGGCCAGGTGTGAATCTGTATCGCGCGCCCATGAACGGGCGTAACTTCGAATACTTTGGCGAAGACCCATTCCTGGCTTCGCGCATCGCCGTGAATTACATCAGGGGCGTGCAGAAGCAGGGCGTGAGCGCTACGGTGAAGCACTTCGCGCTGAACAATGAAGAGTATGACCGGCACCATCTTGACGTGATGGTGGATGAGCGGACGCTACGCGAGCTGTATCTACCTGCATTTGAAGCTGCGGTGAAAGAGGGAAACGTAGGGGCGATGATGGACTCCTACAACCTGATCAACGGCGTACATGCTTCGCAGAATGCCTACTTGAATAACCGAATCGCCAAGCAGGAATGGGGTTTCAGCGGGCTGATTATGTCCGACTGGAACTCGGTGTATGAAGGCGTGGCGGCTGCGAACGGCGGGCTTGATCTGGAGATGCCTTCCGCGAAGTTCATGAACGCGGCGACGCTTACGCTTGCGCTGTCGAGTGGCGCGGTGACGCAAGCAACGATCGATGACAAGATCCGGCGGATTCTGCGCGTTGCCGTGCGGATGAACTGGATAGACCATCCGCAGCCTGTGCTGAGTGCGAAGGATTTGCCGCTGAAGGACGATGCCACGAGTCGCGCAGTAGCGCACAAGGCTGCACTGGAGTCGATCACGCTGCTGAAGAATGACAAGGGACTTCTGCCACTAGATGGGGCGAAGGTCTGTACGCTCGCGGTCATTGGGCCGAATGCGGACAAGGCTGTGGTGGGTGGCGGTGGCAGCGCGCAAGTGACGCCGATTGCCGCAATGAGCATGGTGGAAGCGCTGCGCGCGGCTTTGCCGAAGCACGGTGATTGCGCGGGTGTCGTGTATGCGCGAGGGCTGCCGACGAACGAAGAGATTTTTCATTCGACGAAGTTTATGCATGGTGTGGCGGAGCAGCTTTTTACCTCTGCGGAGCCGACGGGGACGCCTGATTCTACGCACACGCGCGATCGGCTGGAGCCGGCGGCAGAGCCGAGCAAGGAACCCTCTGCGATCAAGAGTGGCCGGTGGATTGCTGACTACACGCCGACGTCAAATGGTGCGGTGTTACTGTTTGTTTCGCTGGGGACGCAGGACTCGGTGCAGCTTGCGGTGAACGGTAAGCAGGTGTTGTCGATCCTAAAGCCTGAAGGACATCCGATCGTTTCGGCAACCGTCGATGGAGTAGCCGGGCAACCGATGCACCTGGAGTTGGTCGCGCACCTCAACAAGAACGCTGAAGGCATAGGGCTTGGTTTGCGGCCCGCTGCGACGTTGGTGAGTGACGAGGCGAAAGCGATCGCCGCGAAAGCCGACGCTGTAGTGATTGCTGCCGGTTATGACCCGCACACGGAGGGCGAAGGGTTTGATCGCAGCTTTGAATTGCCGGGCGGGCAGAATGAGTTGATCCATGAGATCGCTTCACGCAACGCGCACACGATCGTTACTGTGGATGCGGGTGGCGGCTTTGATATGCCTTGGGTATCGAGCGTGCCTGCGCTGCTGCATCTTTGGTATCCCGGCGAAGAAGGGGCGCCAGCGCTGGCGGAAATTCTGTTCGGCAAGGCGAGCCCTGAAGGGCATCTCCCTATCAGCATCGAGCGCGCAGAGGCGGATAATCCTGCGCATGACAGCTACTATCCCGGCGAAGGATCTACCCCGGAGCATCCGCAGATCAAGCTGAGCGAGGGCGTGTTTCTGGGCTATCGCTATTATGCGGACGCGCAGGTCAAGCCGCTATTTCCGTTTGGGTTTGGACTTTCGTATACGCAGTTTGCGTTTTCTCACCTGCATGCGGACAACACGCCGCAGGGCGTGGTCGTCACGCTGGACGTAAAGAACACAGGCACGCGCGCGGGTGGCGATGCGGTGCAGGTGTATGTCGGCGAGCCCGGCGCGACGGTGAAGCGTCCGGTGGAAGAGTTGAAGGCGTTCCGTAAGGTGCATCTGGAGTCGAAGGAAGCGACGCATCTTTCTTTCACGCTGGACCGTCGTGCGTTTGCCTGGTGGAACAGCGCGACGCATAAGTGGCAAGTGGATCCGGGAAAGTTCAAGATCATGGCCGGCGATGCGTCGGACAATTTGCCGTTGAGCGCTGAGATTCAAATTGGCGCTTCTTCTTCCGATGCGAGTGAGCCGAAGTCGGAAGCAACGCAGTCTGCTGGGGTTGCAAGCAGCGCCAACTCTCTGTTTCCTGTGAACCCCGCGCCTGCGTATAACGGCACGAAGGAGTTCAGCCTTACGGTGGCTTCCACGAAGGTCGTCAATTCGGACGGCAAGGAATCCTGGGCTCCGCAGCAGCAAAACCGCACGCGCGTGATGGAGCAGCTTGCGGGCTTCAAGCCGAGCATTCCTGCTGAAGACAAGTTCGGCGGCCGTCTTGACGCGCCGGTACAGAAGGCTACGGGTTTCTTCTACACGAAGAAGATTGGCGACCGCTGGTGGGTGATCGATCCTGAAGGACACGAGTACCTGAATATCGCGCTCGTCGACCTGCAGCCGGGAAGTGGACCGGCGGCGAAGGCAGCGCTGCAGCGTTTGTACGGCGACCGCGCTACCTGGATGAAGAAGACGCAGGGGCTGATGTTGCAGAACGGCTTCAACTCCGCGGGCGCGTGGAGCGATGTGGAGAGCATTCGCAACTCGTCGCTACAGGCCTCGCACCCGATCTCGTACACGGTCATCCTGAACTTCATGGCGGATTACGGCAAGAAGCGCGGCGGCCTGCACGATACGCCGGGGCACGCGGGATTTCCGCACGACACGATCTTCGTGTTTGACCCAGACTTTCCGAAGTACGTAGAGGAAGCGGCGAAGAAGATTCAGCAGTACGCGAACGACCCGAATCTGTTTGGGTATTTCTCGGACAACGAGCTCCCACTGGCCCGCAATAATCTTGAAGGGTATTTGCAGCTCCCGCACAATGAGCCGGGATATCTTGCAGCGAAGAAGTGGATGGAAGAGCACAAGGGACAGGGCTCGGCTGAGGAGTTGGACAAGCAATTCCTGGAGTATGAAGTTGACCTTTACTACTCCATCGTTTCGGCGGCGATCAAGAAGAACGATCCGAACCACATGTACCTTGGCTCGCGAGTGACGGGCAAGACGCTGCAGTGCCCTGAGGTATTCCATGCCCTGGGCAAGTACGCGGATGCGATTTCAGTGAATTACTACAACTCCTGGACACCGGATACGCAGCTGCTTGCGATGTGGGAAGCCCAGTCAGGCAAGCCGGAGATGGTGACGGAGTTCTATACCAAGGGCGCGGACTCGGGCATGCCGAACAGGACCGGTGCAGGTTGGCTGGTGGGCACGCAGGCGGAGCGTGGCGAGTTCTATCAGAACTACGTGATTGGGCTGATTGCTTCGAAGACGATGGTCGGTTGGCAGTGGTTCAAGTATCAGGACAACGACCCGAACGACCCGAAGGCTGAGCTTTCGAACAAGGATGCGAACAAGGGCATCGTGAATGTGAACTTCGAGAGCTATGCGCCGCTGTTGGAGCGCATGAGGCAGTTGAATCCGAACGCTTATGCTCTGGCAGATTACTTCGATACAAGGCCAAAGCCGTGATGTGGCGCGCTTACGTTGTTGCGGGCTTGATGGCTGTGGGCGCTTCGGCGTTTGCGCAGACGCCTGCGCCCAAATCGCCGGAAGTGAAGACGTGGTCGAAGGTGGTGTACGCGCAGGGTGTAACAGGCCCGCTGGTGGCGGACATCTATATACCAAATGGGACGGGGCCGTTTCCAGGCATTCTGTTTCTTCATGGCGGCGGCTGGATGAACGGCAACCGGTATCAGATGTCGAAGCTGATCAGGGACCTTGCGCTGCGCGGGTATGTTGGGTTCACGATTGAGTACGACGTCGATCCCGTGCATTATCCAGTGTCGTTTCAGGAGTCACTGGCAGCGCTGAAGTATTTCCGCGAGCACGCTGCCGAGTATCACCTTGACCCGACACGCGTGGCCGTAGCGGGAAGCTCCGCCGGTGGGGAACTGGCGGCGCTGGTGGCGTTGAATCCTGCGGGGACAACGACTCCTGCGGCTGCTTCGCCGACTGCAGCGCAAGCACCGGTGCAGGCTGCGATTATCCTGAACGGCGTGCTCGACCTTGCGGCGCTCGGCGACAAGAGCGACATGGTGACGCAGTATCTTGGCGGCCCGTGTACGCCGATGGCAGAGGCCTGCAAGGATGCGTCGCCGGTGTCGCATGCTCATGCCGGCGCGCCACCGTTCTTTGTCGGACACGGAACGTCGGATGAGACTGTGCCGTTCGCGCAGGCTGAGGCGTTTGTTGCGGCGCTGCGCGCGAAGAAGGTGCAGGTGCGGTTCGACACCATTCAGGGCGGGCCGCATACGTACTGGGTCAAAGACCAGTTTTATGCGAAGAATCTTGAAGACGTATCGAGCTTTTTATCGCTCGCATTACGACCCAGAAAGACTGTTCCTGCGCCGTAGTTGTCGTGAATGGTTTGCCTTTACTTGTGTCCTGCCGCGTCTGTATAGTTAGCGACCGAAGCGCTATCAGTACATTAGTCAACCGCGTGATTAGGGGTAATTCGAGAAGAAACTCTCAACCCGAGCGCGAAAGTTTTGAGGCCTGTTATGACCGTAAACCGCACTCTCGTTCTGCTCGCTGCCGCAACCGCTTTGGTACTCACCGGTTGCTCGTCCAGTACGTCTTCGAGCGCCACTCCCGCCGATAGCCTTTCCCTTGCGCTTACCTCGCCGTTCGTTACGGCGGCCCCTGGTGGCGTGACGGTGGATGTGATTGCCTCGTCACTGCGCTCCGTCGGTAACACGAATCCGATTACAGTTTCGGCGACCGGCGTTCCGGCGGGCGTAACGATGACGATTACGCAGCCCGGTACGGGGAACTTTGGCACGTTGTTCTTTACGAGTGCTGTGACGGCTATTCCTGGGACGTATCCCGTTGTGGTTTCTGCAACGGATGGGACGGCGACTTCGACCGCGACGCTTACGCTGACTGTGAGCCCAGTGGATGCGCTTAGCGTGGCGACGTCTCCGTCGATTGTTGTGCGGCAGGATGCTACGCCTGCGACTGCGCCGATCACGCTAACGCGGTCAGTGGGGAATGCCAACACGGTGACGATCACGAACTCGACGCTGCCGTCGGGGCTTACTGCGACGTACTCGCAGCCCGGTACGAGCAACGCAGGCACGGTTACATTTGCGACGACGGCGACCTCGCCGCTTGCTCCCGGCAACTACACGGTGACCCTGACAGCGAAGGACAACTACACGACGCCTGCGACAGCTACGACGACGATTGCGGTGACGATTGCGCCGGTGCTGACGGTGAACAATGCGACGGACACGACGATCGGCATCAACGGTGCTCTGCAGGAGTTCATGAGCACGGGCTTTCAGCCTTCGACGTACAACAATGGGTTCTTTCCTTCGAACCCGAGCACGACCGATCTGGCTGCGTTGAAGCCGACGCATATTCGCTTGCAGCCGGTGTTCGGAGCGCTGCCCTGGCTGGCGAACTCGGCGACTCCGGCGGCGACTGACTGGAGCTTTACGGCGCTGGACCAGACGGTGCAGCCGGTGTTGACGGTGGGCGATAAGAGCCCGGTGTTTCAGATTGCGAAGGCGCCGCAGTTCATGGACGACTCGAACGGGCACTTCCTCTTCAACTCGACGAACCTTTCGCTGCTGACGACGTATGCGCAGAACCTGGTGAAGTACTACAACAAGGGTGGCTTCGATTACGCGGGCAAGCACTTTCAGTCGGCCAGCTCGACACCGATTACCTGGTGGGCGATCTTCAATGAGCCGAACTTGAACAACATTACGCCGGCGCAGTATGTGTCGATCTATAACGCGCTGGTGCCTGCAATGCTGGCTATTGATCCGACGCTGAAGATTGTGGCGCTGGAGCTTTCCGACTTTACGGGCGAGCCGCAGAAAATCCTTCCGACGCTGGTGCAGCCTGCTGCGAGCGGCGGCATTTCGCCTGCGCCGAACGCGTTTGCTACGCACTTCTACGGCACGTGTGTGCAGGCGACGACGGACGCGAAGCTGTTCGGCGGAATCGTGCAGTTCGTGAGCGACGTAAATTACTTCCACTCGGAATTGAAGCAGCGCAGCGACCTTGCCGGCTTGCCGGTTTGGGTGACGGAGAACAATGTGAACTCCGATTATCCGTTGACGACGGGCTTTAGCAGTTGCACACCGACGCAGACGTATGTGCTGGACGCGCGCGGTACGAGCACCTTCTTTACGGCGTACCGGCCGTTGATCTTCTCGCAGCTTGGCAAGGCCGGCAATGAGTCGATCTACCACTTCCTATACGAAGGCTCGGCGGCTTATGGCGAAGTGAGTAGCGGCAGCGCGGTGAAGAACATTGCGTACTGGACGGACTACTGGCTTTCGCGCACGTTCCCGTGGGACGGCGTTTCTACGGGCTCGCTGCTGTACAAGACGACGAACACGGAAGCGGTGGCGGATGTGGACATTCTTGCGGTGTTGAATGCCGACAGCACGGTCTCGCTGATGGTGACGAATTATGCCGTTGCGAACGCCGCGGACGACAACGGCTCCGGCGCAGCGCGCACGGTGGTGGTGAACCTGACGTCGCTGGGTGCGTTTACTTCGGGCAAGGAAGTGGACCTGAACGGCACGACCTCGCCGACGACAGGGCCGGTTGCGACGAGCTTCACGCCGGGTTCGACGATGACTCTGACGTTTACGGGGTACGGGTCGAGCCTGTTGACGTTGACTCGCTAGACCGGCTAGGCGATTGCGTCCTCAAGAGCTTATGCTGGGCGACGGCAACCGTAGATGCGGTTGCCGTCTTTTCAGCTTCGAAAAGGGGAGTTGATGGCGATGACGCGACGTGAATTCCTCGTTCAGGCTGCCGCTGCGAGTGTGGCAGGCGCTGCGCTCGGCGAGCGCACACTGCCTGACTCCTGGCGGGAAGCGGGGAAGCGTCGCGGGATTCTGGCCGGATGCGCGGTGACGGTGGACAAGCTGCGTAGCGATGCAGCCTATGCGGAGCTGGTGCGCGCTCAGGCCGGGATCGTTGTCGCGGAGAACGAGTTCAAGTTCGGACGGCTGCGGCCTTCGCCTACGGAGTTCTTTTTTGATGACGCGGATTATCTTGCGGAGTTCGCGAAGACGAACTCGATGAAGCTGCGCGGGCACAACTTTGTGTGGCATCGTTCGCTGCCGAAGTGGTTTGTGGAGTATGTCACGCCGGAGAACGCGGAGCAGGTGCTGGTGGAGCACATCGAGCGTGTGGGCGGCCGCTATGCGGGACGGATCCATAGCTGGGACGTGGTGAACGAGGCGATCTTGCCGCAGGACAAGCTGCCTGGCGGGATGCGCGATACGCCATGGCAGAGATTGCTGCCCGGTTATATCGATGTGGCGTTTCGGGCGGCCAGGAAGGCCGATCCGAAGGCGCTGCTGGTGTACAACGAGTACGGCATTGAGCGCGAAGGCGATGAGGCCGAAGCGAAGCGGGCCGCTGTGCTGGCGTTGCTGCGCGGGATGCAGGAGCGCAAGGTGCCGATCGATGGGCTGGGGATTCAGTCGCACGTCTCGGCGGCGAGCTCGCATGTGTATGGCGCAGGGCT
>Ga0116227_10010937_pt1 | contig 15541 bp, 17 predicted proteins | sample S1TSphgellanicum_FD_89693 | JGI IMG/M metagenome (GOLD analysis project Ga0116227, IMG submission 89693) | Host-associated microbial communities from peat moss isolated from Minnesota, USA - S1T2_Fb - Sphagnum magellanicum MG | ecosystem: Host-associated > Plants > Peat moss > Unclassified... | reverse complement strand
GTGCGGAACCACTTCGGAGATACCAAGACCGAAGCCAGCCGCAAACCGGTTCCACTCCACCCGTCCGTCGCGAAGACGCTTGCCGTATGGAGGGCAGAGACGCCCTACCCAGCGGAGGCCGACTTCGTGTTTCCCTCAAGACGGTTGAACGGCAAGAAGCCGGTGACCCCCGACATGGTGTTGAAGAAGATCATTCGTCCGGCGCTCGACAGGGCTGGCATCAAGGACAAGGTGATCGGTTGGCATAGTTTCCGCCACTCGCTCGCTACGAACCTTCGTGCCGCCGGAGTCGATTTGAAGACGGCGCAGGAACTTCTTCGCCACGCCAACTCGCGGATCACGCTTGAGGTTTACACGAGAGCGATTTCGTCGACGAAGCGGGAAGCCAACGACCGGGTGATGCAGTTGATGTTGGAGGCGGGGCAGAAGAAGATTTCAGCACCCTCGCCAGCACCCTCGCGCACTTTGAAGGCGGTTTTGGAGACAGGCGTAGTCACTGGTGATCGGAATATGGAAATGCAGCCGAAAGGGGCATTTTGATGTTCAGCACCCTCGCCAGCACCCTTTTTCGTGATTGTCACTTTGGTCTAGTGCCACAAACCCTTGATTCTTTTGGGTTTAGTGGCGGGGACGACGGGGCTCGAACCCGCGACCTCTGCCGTGACAGGGCAGCGCTCTAACCAACTGAGCTACGTCCCCTGGTTGATTCCAGGCGGTTTACACGAAATCCGCATAAACATTGCGCTTTGCAGATTCCGTACACAGCGCACAGTTTGAACTGGATGCCTGGATCGGTGGCGTTTTCCGCCCGTACCGCCCATAAACCGCCAGTAAGCAACTGTGCTCTGGTCACAGATCAAGTATAGCAAAGATCAGGCCTGAAGTTCCTTGCTGACTGCGCTTGATCCGCGCTAGAGTTAGCCAGCCTCCCGTCAGCTTTTCCGATGAGCCAAGACCTACCCTTTGGGACCCTTCGCTGGCGCTCGCTGAGAAGGTGCGATTGATGGTGTCGGAGTTTGTAGCGGCGCTGGTGTCGGTTGCGTAACGGGTGGTGTTTTATGCCGTTCCAGATACGTGAGCCAATTGACCGTCGCATTCGCCACTGTGCCGATACTGCTACAAATGGCCGCTATCGCGACAGCCACCGCTAGCCCCGTTTGCGCTGGAGAAAGCATCAGTTTTCCATCCCAATAAAAGCCCTTCTTGGGATCAATGGCTAAACGATCAAGGTCTTTAGGGCGAAGCGGCTGGCCACTGTTCATAGTGAAACTCCTTTGGTGAGATACGCGCTCTTCAGCTGAGGATCGGTTGGATACGCGCACGCCACCATCGCGGAAAGTCTCGTGCATGACGTAATGAGGGTTCACCGCGCCCTCGCAAACACGGTCTGATTCCTCTCGTTGAGCATGGCTTTCACCGACAGCGTCGCTGTCATCGATCATGGTTTTTACCTTGGGCGTCAAGAGCCTATGGCTGCACTAACTTGCCGTCCAAGCCGTAGCAGCCGTCTGTATGATGTACTTCTCGTGGCCCATCACCGAGATCAAAAGCGTACCCGGAAGAGATGTGCTTGTGGTTGACCGTCCAATCCCCTTGGGATCCGGCCAAAAACTTAACACGGGGATAATTGGTACCGACTAGAGCCTGCTGCAGGCCTTGGATTTGCATATCGGCTAGGTCATTTTTATCTGCACTGTGCATCTGAATCGGCATATCAGTGGTTATACATTTACCGAACATTGCGGGGATCGGGATCACTCGATAACCATTATCTGTTTTTTCCAGCTTCATTTGGGTTACCTGCCCTGTTGAGGTCCAATAGCCGGAGAGGTCAGCCACGGCATTGGATTTGCAACCGACTGCAACGACGGAGAAGGTCAACAGGGCAGAAGCAGCGATTGTGTGTCGGACGGCAGTACGCATTGAGGGGGGATCTCCTTCTGGGATTTCCCGGAATCGTATCACGGATTTTTGCCATCAGTACCGCTGCTGGATTGCCGATAACCCTTCATCGGCTACTTCGGCCAGAGCGAGGGCAAAGCCAGGCAGGAACCGGCGAGGGAAGACATCGCCGACCGCATCACGCGGCAGCGGGCGAACAGGACCGACGAACAGAAGGAAGCTGATCGCGGGGCTGCCCTACTGCGCAAACAGGAGAACCGCTATCACGATCATGGTAGGGAGCGTATGCCTGGAGAGTAGCGGTCTTGTCAGGCCCGCACAGTTGGTCGTTATCGGCGACTTGGAGCTACGTTATCTTTGTCTGACCAACTGAATTATCTTGAGGAAGCCTCCTCACAAAGTGAGAAAGATTGTGGAGAATATTCGCAAGCTCGGGATAGACGAGATCATAGTCTTCCTTTGCCGCGAGAATTCCAAATGTGAATCTTGGCAGATCGTCTAAACCGTTGGGACGGATCAGCTCATTCTTTAGAAATTCAAGTTGTTGATATATAGACGACAGCGTGGGTGTCGCTGGCTTTTCTAGCAGCAACGTATGGATCATGCTGAGAGCAAGTTCCGTTTGGTCTGCGGCCTCAAGAAGCGTCATAGCGGTCTCATACCTGTTGGGTTTGGAGAAAAAAATTGTCTGCCTCCACCCTTGAATGTATTGCCCGATCCGGTCCAATCGGGAATGTCATTGGCTGTTGATCTCAAAACCCTGACCGGCCCGTCAGCAATATATGGCTGCTCCCCTTTGTTTGCGGGGTTGATGCCAAGGGTATTCGGGTCAGCTTCCGGATCGGTATAATAGCGCCCTGACTGCGGATTGTCAACGTCCTCCCACCGAGAAAATATTCTGCCTTCTGAATACTCCTGAACTTCAACAGGTTTGGAGAAATCAATCCCAGCGAAGTGATCTTCTATCTGCTGCGGTGTAAATCCTGCATCTTCGTAAAACTGCGTAGCTAATTCCATCCTTTCAGCTACTGAAATACCTTCCGCTTCTGCATTCAATGCCTCCGCCTCGAACTCAGCAGCTATAAATTCGGCATCTGCTGCGCCCAGTTCAGCAAGCCCCAGGTCAACAGCTGCCAGGAGAACCGGGAGGATGACAGGTGAACAAAGAAGCAAAGCGATTAAGGCAGCCACAGCCAGCGCGGCTAGAAGGCTGTTTCCACCAAAGCAGCAGACCGGATCGAGACAAATTTGGGCGTAAACAGGTCGTGCGGCAAAGACGACAATAAGCGCCAGCACAGCCATTTTGCCGCTCCTCTGGACCGCTTTGGACGAAGCGAGCGAGGCCGGTTCCTTCGTTAGCGGCGGCGGCAGCAGGACGATGGCGATGATCAAGCTCAACAGAAAGCTAAAGATTTCAGCGCCGAAGGCCCCAGGAACGCCATTCGCTCCTGCAGACAGTGTTGGGATGGTGAGGATGCTGCGTGTTAGGCCGAAGGAGACCACAGGCGTTCCCGCCCACCGAACCATCACCGGAACGCGGTTCATCAGCCCTGACCACCATAGCCATGGCTGCATACTCGGCAGGAGCACGTTTCTCGTGATGAATAAGGCCGCGACGATAGCGAACACCCATGTCGCGCGGGTCAAAGTGTCGATCAGCCCGGAGATCAACACGGTCGTGAGAAGTGCGCCAGCTAGTGCCTTGGGAACGGCGGAAACAAGCCCGGAAGCCTGCTGTTTATCCATTGCCGTCATTTCGCGCCGAGCCCGGGAAGCCGACTCCTGGTCAAGTTTTCCTCGGGCGAAGAGGGTTAGCCCTAGCCGACTTGCCATTGCAACCGCCGCTGTTGCTGGCAGCCAAGGGTTCAGGGCGGCGATATAGTCGATCACTGCTATGGGCGGTGTTTCACCGGCCCATTTCCAGTGAACCCGTACGATCATCGGCGCAGCCAGCGTCCAGGCATACACCGAAACTCCCTGCACGGCGCAGGCAATTAGCCCCCCCAGCACCAGGTAGAGGGCTTTAGGTCGCTGCAACCAGCGTGGCAGGCTCCCTGCCATCGCTTTCGCGGTCAGCGTGGGTGTGACCGCCAGTAGGAAAAATGCGAGATATGAGATCAGTTGCGGGGCGTAGACATAGGCCAGTTGCCAATCAAGAGAGTGGCCTCGGCCAAATGCAGGCCCGGCAATGAGAAGATCGCCAAGGGCAAAGCCGGTGACAAGCAGCAACCCGAGCTGGGAACTCAGTGTCCCGCAGATGACTGCCACGAACAACAGCGGCAGCATCTGCGCGAAGTCGATCGCATGGATGTGATTCGATACGCGGCCATTCGCAAACGCGACATAGCTCCAGTGGGTTGCCCCTTCGAGCAGCCCAAGCAGGAACACCGCCAGAGGCGCGATCAGGGCGGCTCTGGGCCATGCCGTCAGGTAAGCGCCATCGATCCAGACCTCCGAAAGAAGCCTGTTCGCGCGCCTCAGCCGAACTGGAACCCGCAGCCACCACGCCTGCACGAAACGGTCCATACGCTATGAGGCCCCAAGGTGAATTTGCTGTGAAGAAGTATCGCACAGCCTCATCGAGCGCCCGATAAGGCGCGAAAAAGGAGGTGTAAAGTAGGAAGCAGTTTAGGAGAGCATTATGCTTCGATTGGCAAAATCATTGGCAACAGGCATGTTCGTGTCTTCGACCTGCTTAATCGCTCAAGCGAATAGAGCAGTTCCCCAGAACCCGATATCGATCCGTATCGTAACCACGAAAGCCTCTTCAAATGCAGTGCAAGAGTGTACGGGGGGTGCAACAAAAATTCTCACTCGTCATGGATATCAAGTGGTGGGCCTTGACCCAAGGGTTCCCGTCATTCGACTGGTGATTGAACAAATCCATGGGGCAGGTAATGGAACTGCACCCGTTGTGGCAATAGCTCGGGACTTGGGCGGTGAAAACTATAAGGGTCTTCGTCTTATCACTGGCGAAATGAACAGACCTATGGGAGGGGCATGTGAGGCGGCAGTGTATCTCCTGTTAGATGGAACCATACCGTAGCGGTGAACGCCCGACACAACACGGCGTGACTTCATTTACTACAACATAAAGGACGTTATGTTGTAGTAAAGCGTTGACCCAGGAGCCTGACCGCAGTAGGGTAAGGAATGAAACCAAACGGCGGAGGGAAGCCCATGACGATCACACTCAGCATCCGACCGGAGGTCGAAGCCGAGCTTGCCCGTAAAGCCGAGCTCGCGGGCCGCGCCCTCGAAACCTATGCAGCCGAGCTGCTCGAAGACGCGGTGCATCTCCCCGCCCCCGAAAGTTCAACCGGCATCGGAAGCCGGTCAGGACAGGCGTTGGTGGATGCCTTCGCGGACATTCGCGGGCTGCTGACCGATGAAGAGATCGACACGATGTTCGCCCGCAACCGGTCACCCGCCCGGCAAGTGGACTTTTCATGACCGGGGGGTTTCTTCTCGACACCAACATCCCTTCAGAGCTGATGCGTCCCCGCCCGGAACCCAAGGTAAGTCAGTGGATCGCGGCTCAAGATATCGGCACGTTGTTTTTGAGCGTGGTGAGTCTCGGCGAATTAGAAACAGGCTTTACGACGATGCAGGACGCGGAACGGAGGATGCGGCTGGAGGCATCGCTGACGCGCTACCTATCGCTTCTGTTTCCAGGGAGCATCCTGCCGGTGACGCGCTCGATTGCGACGCGGTGGGGAAAGTTTGATGGGATTCGCCAACTGGCCGGTCGGCCTCTCGGCGCTCCCGATGGATTCATCGCCGCAACCGCCTTCGAGCATGACCTAACGTTGGTCACCCGCAATGTGAAGGACTTCGACATGCTGGGCTTGACCATCCTGAACCCCTGGGACATCGCATGAGTGCGCTCATCCCTGTTCCCCTGACATCCGAACTTCTGCCTGCTCTGCCGCACCTGATCGCCGAGTCAGGGGGCCAAGCCGCGTGGCGCTTTCTGGAGTTCTTCACTGTAAATATCCGCAATGCGAACACGCGGGCGGCGTACAGCCGCGCCGCCGGTCTTTTCCTGCGTTGGTGCGAGGAGCGCGGGATCTCCGAGCTGACCGCGATCAAGCCGGTGCATGTCGCCGGATATGTCGAGCAGCTACAGGGCGAGCGCTCGGCCCCCACGGTGAAACAGCATCTTGCTTGCCTGCGGATGCTCTTCGACTGGCTGGTCACCGGCCAGGTCGTTCCCTCCAATCCAGCCCATGCCGTCCGAGGGCCACGCCACTCGGTCAGCAAGGGTGCAACGCCGGTCATTTCGTCGGCCGAGGCCCGCGAGCTGCTCGACAGCATGGACGCTGCAACGGTCGTCGGCCTGCGCGACCGCGCCCTGGTCGCGGTGATGGCTTTCACCTTCGCCCGCGTCTCGGCCGTCGTCGGCCTCAAGGTCGAGGACTACTACCCCCAGAACAAACGCTGGTGGCTCCGGCTGCGCGAAAAAAACGGCAAGGTGAACGAAATGCCTTGCCATCACAAGCTCGAAGCCTACATGGACGCCTATATCGCGGCGGCGGGTATCGAGGGCGACCGCAAGGGGCCGCTCTTCCGAGCGGCGATGGGACGCACCGGCCAGCTTTCAAATCGACCGCTTTCCCGCACCGATGTCTGGTACATGGTGCGCCGCCGCGCTGCCGACGCCGATCTCGAAACCGCGATTGGCTGCCATACATTCCGCGCGACCGGGATCACCGACTACCTCACCAACGGCGGCAAGCTCGAAGTCGCGCAACGCATGGCGGGTCACTCCAACGCCAAGACCACGGGCCTCTACGACCGGCGCAACGACGACATCAGCGTCAGCGAAGTCGAGCGGGTGGGAATCTGACTCCGCTTGGCAAAGGACATTATCTTGCGCGTGAAGTATCCATGCGGGCGGGCATCACAGCAGCGAATGGACGCCGCCAACTATCACGCTAGTGAATCCGGTGAGTTCAGAAAACGCAACCGCCGACATTTCATGCTTTTTAACTAACGCTTTCCCTAAAACGGATATACATTATGTACACCAAAGTCGGGGGAGCCCAATGATGAAGGTTTCGCTTGTTGTGGCGCATGCCATTCTTGCTGTTGCTTTTCCGGTTCTCGCACAACAAGTTGAACGTCCAACGGTTGATGTGAACGGTGCACAGATCAAAAAGCTCACCACTCCGAGGACTTCGCATATCCACGCAGATGATGGAACTGCAAGCGCAAGCAATGATGGTCCCCCAGGGAGTCCGACACTAGACTTAAGCGGTACGCCCATTCCAGGTGGCGGCAATGCCACTTACCAGATGTACACAACGACTTTTCAAGCCAATGGCCCCAACACCGCCATAACTTTCGCGTTCCGCGAAGACCCCGCATTCCTCTACTTTTCCAATCCTTCCGTAACTGATACAACGATTAACAGCGGAAATCTACTAACTGACAGCACTTTTGCCGGTGGAGTGTATACCAGCAATGGCAATGCTGCGACCCCGGTTGGCTGGACTTATGCCAATGTCTATGGCGCAACCTATGGCGGCGTCGTCGTTGCTGGTTGCGGAGCTAGCCCGACTGGTACCCTTGGTGTGGGTAATTGTTGGTACGACGGTGCGGTACAGGCCTACGATGCCCTAACCCAAACGATTGCGACCACATCGGGCCATCAGTACCAGATCACTTATTGGCTAGCTGATAATAGCGCTTGCTCGGTAGACGGTGGCCCACCATGCAATTTTTCTAACCTAAGTATGAATGGGGACACCACCGACACTGGGGGCAACGGGATTGATGTGACTGTCTATAATGGAGCGGCTTTGCCCGCGCCTGATGCTATCCATTTTGAACTTAGGCGAAATGACGTCTCGCCTAACCAGGGAATGTTGGCTTTAGCAACTGCACAAGATGCGAGCAACAACCCTGTTGATCTACAGGATGCCGCTCAGAAAGTTGGTTTTGCTCATTTCAACTGGCTCCAAATGATCGTTAGCAATTTATTGCTAGAGGTTTGCTCAACTAACAGTTCATTGCCCGATTGCGCTAGTCCCCCAATTATTGGGGGCGCTGTGGCGAGCGTGCCGACGCCCGATCCGCCATTTGGAGGATGGGCCTACGAATACTGGGACACTTACTGTCCGGATAATACTTGTCCATTTCTCACTCCCGTACAGGATTATTGGAACATGTACTGGGATGAGTTTTTTGCGCCAGGACCGGCTTCTATAGATGGGACTGCGCCATATTTGCCTTCTCCAACACATCCTGAATATCGTGAAATGTATCAATCAAGCAATACCCTATCCAATAGGGGAATAACCGATCTGGATCCTAGCACAGCAAAGGGGTTTTACTACGGGGATCGCCCCGGGACAAGCTACATCGTTCCTGTAGCTAATAGCGTTCAGAATGATTCATTTGTAACAATGCTAGTTGGGGTTACAGGCACTTGCGACGTAGTCATTGTTAGCGACTGTGGATTTCAAATCATACCTGGAACAATATTCCAGTGGAACTCCACGAACGGTTCGATTACATTCACGCCTACTCCTGGACAATCACCTCTTGTCGTTGCGCATGAAACCGGCACCAGCACACCAATGTACGAAAGTTCAACGAATACGGCACAGGCTTCCAATGTTGCATTACGTGATGGCAAAAATCCTGATCTCACCCCACTAATCCAGTCTCTTTGTCAGGACCGGATTTGGCCAACGCGCTTATTTCTGTTGATCAGTTTTATGCTTTGACAGGCATCACGCCGAACAGTCTAGCCTCCATGGGAGGCGGAATATCTATTTTTTTCTGGTGCACTGATACCCAGTCAAGCTGCTGCTTTAGCTGCTGCGGTCACAAAAACGGCTATATCCACCAGTCCTGGTACAAATTTTATAGCGGGAGAACCTCTGACTATCACAGTCACTGTAAAGCCAGTCTCGGGATCCGCTATCCCGACTGGTACGGTTACGCTAGCTTCCCCTGATTATTCAGGCACTGTGACACTAAATCTCGGACCAGACGGTAAAGCCGTTTTCGTTACGACAACTCCTCCCCCAGGCACCTATAGTGGCTACGCCGTCTACAACGGATCACCAAGCCTCTCAGGCAGTACGTCTCCAACTGTGAGCGGCACTGTGAAAGAGTCAGAGACAGCAACCCCGACTTTCAGCCCTGCAGCAGGTAACTTCACTACCGCTCAGACGGTCTCGATCTTCGACGCGACATCAGGAGCCACCATCCACTACACCACCGATGGCACCGCGCCGACTGCCAGCTCCACGCTATACAGCGGCCCAATCGCTGTCAGCAGCACCGAAACGATCAAGGCTATTGCCACTGCCAGCGGGTATAGCGACAGTTCCGTTGCCACGGCCATGTACACGATCAACCCGGCCATCCGATGCAACGCTACCATTAACTACGCCGACGGCTTCACGGGCGGCGGCCTTGCCCTGAACGGCGGCGCGACGATCACCGGCAGCGCACTCCAGCTCACCGATGGAAAGAGCGATGAGGCCCGCAGCGCCTTTTATCCAACCGCCGTCCCGATTAGCAGCTTCGTTACCGATTTCACATTTCAATTGCTCGACGCCCAGGCGGACGGCTTTGCCTTTGTCGTGCAGACCAATTCACCTACGGCGCTCGGCGGTGGCGAGGGAGGCCTTGGCTACGTGGGTATCCCAAACAGCGCCGCACTCAAGTTTGACTTGTGGAGCAATTACGGCGAGGGGCCCAGTTCCACCGGATTCTTCGTGAATGGCGACTATCCAGCTACCCCCTCACTCGACCTGCTCTCGAAGGGGATCGATCTGCATAGCGGGCACGTATTCGCTGTGCATCTCGCGTACAGCGCTCCGATTGTAAATGCCACAATCACGGACACCGTGACGAAAGCGAGCTTCACTGCAACAGATACAATTCCGGCGATGTCGGAGAGCGAGACGGCCTTTGTGGGGTTCACCGCCGGGACCGGTCGCCTGTCGGCAACTCAAAACATCCTATCCTGGACTTACACCAGCACAATACCGTGTCCCATGAAGCGATAAGCGCTAGCGTCGATGGCCGGGGCCATGCCCCGGCTCGGTACAGACATCACGCAGCGGTCGCTTTTCTAGCCTTTACCTTTACCAGCTTGCCGCCAAGCTGGGTCTCGATGTGATCGGTCAGCATATGGCGTACAAACTCCTCCACAGTCAGGCTAGGAATAAGTTCGGAATAACCGCATCCGGTAAAGCTGCGAAATCCTGTATCGCTGATGAATGGCTTGCGGCTATCGACCGCATGGGCTCTGAAGCCCGGCCAGAAATCATAGAAGCTGCCGATCCCGAACAACCCGTCCATTTCGATGCGGACGGCCATGCCTGATCGATTATGAAATTCCCCGCCCGTCCCCATTTGGGGATGTCGCCCTCGGCGGCAGCGGCTTCCTCTTCCAGTTTCGTGCCGTAACCATCAGGGGCGCAGATGCCGAGTGAAACCCCGTCATTCAGCTTGACGGCAAGATCGTAGGCTTCTGTTTTCAGATGGCAGACTTCCTCGTCGTTCCCCTCGATGATGGCGTTATGGTGCGATTCCAGCAAGGCGCGATAGAAGGGCACGGCCTCGGTCCATGCGCCGGGAAGGTGCGCGACTGTTTTCAGAAAGAAGTGCCTGTCGTTGGCTTCGTCAGCGCTGGCGAGCAGGCTGTCGAAACCCATCTGTGCGGGGTTGGTAGATTGCGTTTTCATGATGCTCTTTCTCCGTTGTTGAGGTGGTTGCGCCAGCAAACCCGAGCTCGTGCGGAACAGCGGGGGTAGCAACGGTCGAAGGTCTGCCGTGCGGAGCATTTTGGGGGGACCGGAGCGCCAGCGAGGGGGGAGCCTAAACCGGAAGGCGCATGGCCTTTACCGGCGCGTGGGGCAGAGTCCCTAGCAAGTGGAATGCTTGGGCCGGGAGGCCCGTCTGCTTGCCCATGTCCGACGGGAGGCCGCCGGTCGGCCGCAGAAGGCCATCACGTTTTGTTTATAGGAAACTTCGATGTAAGGCTGTTCTCGGACTATCGGCTGGGGCCCTTGCGTTCCTCGCGCTGTTGGCGCTGGCGACCGATCATCAAGTCCAGCTCTTCGCGAGAGAGCCGCCGCCTCGTGTCGCGCGTCCGGGCCGGCTCTCGATCTTCCTTGGCTAGCACTGGCACTGGCGCTGGCGGCTTTCTGGGCGGTGCGGCCTTCGGCTCGATAACTGTTGCTTGCACCGTCTGGCGATTGCCCTGACGTGCAGCTTCGCGAGTTGCCGTGATTGCCTTCTGCGCCGGTACTACGGCAGGCCGTATCGGCGCGGTGACGGCCTTGCTCGTCGCTTTACGCTCGATAGGTCTGTCGTTCCTGTCAAAGACGCTGCGGGCCTTCGCATAGGCTCGTAGCGTAACGCCGGTCGCGGCGGTGTACAGCTTCTTGAGCGGGCCGGGTTTGGACTGCGGCTCCGGCTTACGCTTTATCGCATCGTCCACCGGCTTGCGCTTCGATACGGATTCTGTTCGCGGTTCGGTCGGCGCGGGTTTCTTCTCTATGGCGGGCGCCGGGCCATCCTTGATCCAAAGCGGCCTGGCGGGGTCATGCGCGACCGCGGGCGCTTCGACTTTCAGGGTGATGGGCGGTGGCGCGGTCTCTTGCGCCTTTGTCTTTTCCTTGTCCTTGGTGCGTCCGCTATTCGCCTGGCTGCGTTGCATGGCCCGCGCGTCTGCGATGCTCGGCAAGCTGGCAGCACCGATATCGGACATGCGCTGGCGTATCTCGGCCGCTCTCACGCCGTCGATGCGACGGGCGAGGCTATGGGTTTCTCCGGCACCATCGACCAGGACAAAGTCCCGCCTGTCACCCTTTGCCAGCACCCATCCATCGGCCGCAATTGCTGCGGCGAATGCCTTGCCGCTGTCGGCCTGGTTCCAAAGTCCGGTAACGCGCTGCGTGGCTTCCTGCGGCGACATGCCGGTCCGCTCGGCCTGCTGCATCTCGTCATGGCCTGGCGTCCGGTGTGGCCGCTGGCCGTCGTCGCGGCCGATATGAGCGCCTTGGACGTGCTGGTGACCAAACTCGCGTTCGAGATCCCGCGCGACGATCTCATGCTTGCGGTAATTGTGGCTGTCGGGGATTGCCACCATGCGGTCGGTGTCGATCCGCAGAAAGACGACGTGTATGTGCTCGCGGTCTTTTTTCAGGTGCTCGACTACGATGCGCGGCTGGCCCTCAAACCGGAGTTCCTTTTCCAGCCGTTCGATCGCGCGGCGCTTCTGCTCGTCGGTGAGGCGCTCGCCTGGGGCGGTGTTGATGGCGGCATGGTAGAGGGTGCGGACAGACGCCGCGCCGGAACCCATGCAGTCCATCTCGCGCAGTGCGCCCCGCACGTCGCGGGCGGTGACACCCTCCAACTCGCGGACATGAACCCGCTCGTTTGTGTCGCGACGCTCAAGGTGGGTGGCAAGGGCGGCGGGGCCTCCGCGCGCCCTGCCCTTAATCACCACGGCCGAGCGCACTCATCAGCGCCGAACGGATTGCATTGACTTCCTGCCAGATTGATTCGAGGGCGTGGGCGGCGGGCAATTCGCCATGCGTGTTTGCCACACGAGCGAGCTGATTGATGTTCGACCCGATCTTGCCAGCCTGGGCAAGGATGCGGGCGAACTGCTGGCGGTCAGCCAGCGAGACCCGCGGGTCGCGTCTGGTGCGGAGACACCTGGCCCGGATGAAATCGGCCATAGTGTCGAAGCCGCCCGCTTCTTTGGCGGCACGAAGCTCCTGCAGCTCCTCCGCCGTGCAACGCACGGGGAGTAGCTGCTGGCGCTTACGGGTTTCGGTGCCGCTGCTCACTGGCGAAGCCTCCAGGCTAGAGGGATCAAACGGGAGAGCGCTAGCGTCTCCCTTTGCAAGCGCATCGGGATGACCTGTGCGAAGCGCGGTTATACCGATGCATGGCTTGCAAGCACTGCTAATGGAGCTGGTATGGGTTGTAAAACACAACTTGTCGTTGATTAGGGAACGACCGGATTCAGGCGCGTCGTCGGTGGCCGGATGCCGGGAACGACCGTTGCGGGGGGAACTTGCCGGCCACTGACGAGCGGCGAATCCAGTCGGCGATGGCAGAGGGATCGAAGCGAATCGCGCCGCCCACTCGAAAGCAAGGAAGCTCCTCCAACGCGGCGAGCTTGTAGACTTGCCGCTCGGACACGCTGAGAATTTTCGCCACCTCGCCAACAGTAAGCGCGGTCGTTCGTCCTTGAAGATGGTCGCCAAGCGGCATAACGGCACTCCTACCTTGATCGAAAGCTTTCCTTTGGTTGCATAATGTGGCACTATGTGCCGAAGTGATTCACGTGGGGCAGAGCATGAAATCCGAAGCAGACAAGATGTTGGAACGGGCGCAGGCGACGGTTGAACGTAATCGCGCCGCCGGAGTGGAACCCGATCCCGAAGCGTGGCAGCCATTGGGAGTGACCCGGATCATCATCAACGGTGTTTCACGGGAAACACACCGGCAACTCCAGGAGCTTGCATGGCGTTCCAAGTCATCGCTCTCCCGTCTCGGCCTGTTGGCGTTGGAGCAACTGCTTGTCCAGGCGCAACAGGGCACCCTACCCCTTCTGCCCCCTGCCGACCTCGATGGTGCCATCGAGGTCGGCTACATGGGCATACCGACAGAGCGTTAGCGACCCCTGCCCTTCGCGATGTCCGGATGGACTTCGCGGAAGGACTTAGGGGGCGGCTTTGGAGGCGGAGCGTTCTTCGCCCTGTCCAGCATCCTGTCCGCATTCGTCGGATTTCGAGGTGGTGTCGGAGCGCCCGCTTGCGGAGGCCTCGGCGGAAATGTTGGGGGCGCAGCCCGCAAGTCCTGCCGGGGTCTGAATCATTGGTCCCGGCTTCGGCTGGCTTGGCGGTTGATGCTCGTTCTTTGTGGGTTTGGGACTTTCTCTCTCGGCCTTAGCATCGAGCGCCTTCTTGAGAACTTCCGGGTTTTGAACGATGAATCGCTCGGCGGGGCCGGGCGTCTCTACCCGGTCCTTGGCTGCCTGCTTCTTCCGCTCGGCATCGGATAGGACGACTTCGGGCTTTGCCGCTGGTTTCTGCTCAGGTGGTTTCGGCTTTTCCTCCGGCTTATCCGACGGGGGTTTACCGGCGATCTGGTTCCAGATATCTTTCAATGCCATATCGACCTCATTTCGTGCCAGAAAGTTCGCTGAAGGTAAGGGCCGATGCCGTTTTCGGCACCGGCCCATGGATTAGCGGTCTTGAATACTGTCGCCGAGCAGGGCCAGTCGCTCGTCCTGGTACCAAGTGATCCTCTGGGCATCGATTGGGTTGTTGTTCTCGATCAGCACGAGTGACTGATTCCGGCGCATGACCATGAGCTCGTCAGGAAACGCCAAAGGCCGCTGCACATGATCGGTGTTTGTGCCGTCCGTGTAGGTCGTGCTTCGATTGCTGCTCCCTCCCCCTTGTCCGCTGCTGTAACCGAAAGCACGGGCGATGGATCTGGAGAGCGAGACCTTGATGATGGTGCCTACGCCGCAGAGCTTGGAGAAGTATTCGGCGGTCTTGAGGTCGCGGCTGCCGAAATACTGCAGCACACCGCTATTGCCGATGAAGGTCTCCCAGCCCTTGTCGTAGATGCGGTCAAGCTGCCCCAAATCCTGCACGATCCCCCAGAGCTGCATCCCGAATCCCGCCATGAGACCGAACGCTTCCTCGACCTTGGTGAGCCGGCCGAGCGCCGCCATTTCGTCAAGCAGGAAGAGGATTGGTTGCTCCGGCTTGATCTCGATGTTGCGGGCGTTCACGGTGATTGCCTGCTGGATCAGCAAGCGCAGCCAGCGCCCGAAGGTCCCCAGCCGGTCTGCCGGAAGCACAAGATAGACGGTCATCTTCGAGGCTTTCAGGTCCTCGAATCTGAAGTCCGATATGCGCAACGATTCCCGGATGCGGGGGCTATCGAGGAAGTGGGTATGCGACTGAAGGGTGGTCAGAACATTGGATTTTAGCTCAGGGTCTTTGGATAGGGTGCGAGCGCCTGTGCTGGAGACAACATGGTTGGGGTGGTGATACATCTCCTTCAGAACCGCGTCGAACTGCTCTTCGGGGAGGGTGATGAGGTCGCGGACGACGGCAAGCGACCGGTCGGCGTCCGGGGCGGTATCGAGAGCCACATAGAGGATTAGGCCCCAAAGCAACGCGGCTGCCTCGTCATCCCAGAAGTTCGTGTCGCCCTTGCCGGAGCGAACGATCATCGCATCGGCAAGCATGAATGCGTTCTCGTCGATGTCCGGGTCGTCGGCGCTCAGCCAATCGAGAGGATTGAACCGCGCAGTCTCCATACCGGTCACACCCCAAGGGTCGATGACATGGACGGCATGCCCGAGCGCCCTCCTCTGCCGTGCGGTGATTCTGGCGTTTTCGCCCTTGGGATCGATCACCAGCGCCGAACCTGTGTAAGTGAGCAGGTTGGGAATGATGGAGCTGACCCCCTTGCCTCCCCTGGTCGGAGCCACGGTGAGAAGGTGGCGGTCACCTGTGTAGTGAATGGGGTAGCGCCTGCCGTCTCTTGCAACGAAGTTGCCGAGCATGTACCCGCCCATTCCGGTGAGTTTCCTTTGCTGGATGTGATCCAAGTCTGCCCACTCCGCTGAGCC
>Ga0116227_10010936_pt1 | contig 15542 bp, 17 predicted proteins | sample S1TSphgellanicum_FD_89693 | JGI IMG/M metagenome (GOLD analysis project Ga0116227, IMG submission 89693) | Host-associated microbial communities from peat moss isolated from Minnesota, USA - S1T2_Fb - Sphagnum magellanicum MG | ecosystem: Host-associated > Plants > Peat moss > Unclassified... | reverse complement strand
TGACCCAGTATCTCCGCCCTCATCGCTATCCCCGATCAAGAGACGTCGTTAGCGACGTCGCTATGACCGTCTCCTAAGAGATTATCGCGCCATCCGGCAGGCGGCACCAATCGGACGGTTACTGTAAACACAATATTTCTGACAGTGTTAGTGCATGGATCAGCAAATTCACAATCGCATTGCCATGTTTCGCGCAGAGCGCGGCATGAGCCGCAGGGAAGTCGCTGACCACGTCAAAGTGAATCCTCAGACCATCGGATTTTTGGAGCGGGGCGATTACAAGCCCAGCTTGGAACTCGCCATGAAGCTAGCTCAGCTTTTCGGCGTGCCTGTCGAAACACTTTTCTCATTCGAACCCTTTGTACCACTTGCGCAAGCCTTGGCTGCGCGGGGAGAATGATCATGTTCACGAGACGTCAGCCTGTGATAGAAATGCTTGATCGAGCGGCCAACGCCTTAAGAGCCGGAGCGCTGGCGTTGCTAGGCATACGCGCTTCCAATTCGCCTTTAAGCACGCCTTTGCGCCGCCCACGCCGCGCCTTGTCTCTGACGACCTTGATTATTTTAGTTGTCGGACTGGCACTACTCCTTACCGGTTCACCGAATGCCAGCGTCCTAATGATCTGCATGTCTTCCTTCCTTTCCGGGGTCTCCGGAAGTTATGGTGCCTTAGTGGATCGAACCGTTTGGCGTGACGAGCGTGAAAGATCGCTGGCGCTGAAATCCCATTTGATTGGGCTTGGCGCAGTGCAGATTTTCGCGACAATAGCTTTTTTCTATTTCGCATTTTCAATGCCATCTGCCGGGGTAGCAAATCTGAGCATTGCACACGCACACGGCTTGTTGGGCGCTTGGTACCCGCACTCCCCCTCTGATTGGACGGCGCTCGGGTTTTCGTTGCAGGCGCTGGAGGCATCAATTGCCCTTATCTGGGCAAACTGGAGTGTACCTCGCGACCAAAGCGTTTGGGATGATGGTTGAACATCCGATGTGGCTGGATCGTCCTGAGTTCGCCGGTACCTTCAACCTCATAAATCCGCCTTAGCAGGAATAATCGGAATTCCTCCGGTCTCTTTTAAGTGTACCCATAACGGACCGGCGGATTGCTGGTCTTTTTTATCCGGCCCGACCACCTAAAACAGACTAAGTTTTATAAGACTATGTAAAAAGGACCGGAAATTCCCCGTCCGAATTCATGTTCCGGTGCCGTCGTGAAGTGCATCTGGACGCATGGCAGCTATCCATCACCTTTTCCCGCGCGGGCGAGATGCGGCCTTCAGCCAGAATGCTCATACGGCATAGGATACGGAAACAGCTTGCGAACGACCAGATGTGGCAGAACCCGACCTTCGAGAGCTGGTCTGCGAACGACGGTTTTGTCCCAAACCACGTCGATCCTTCTTTACGTATGATTGATGAGTGTATCATCGATGGTTCGCAGCGGGGCGAGGCCTATGCTATCCCGACAGCCGCCATGCTTCACGCTCTGCGCCTGCTAGCCCGAACCGAAGGTCTCCTGCTTGATCCGGTCTACAGCGGGAAGGCCTTTGCTGGCTTCCTGTAGCAGGCAAGTTCTGGCGCATGGCGTGATCGAGACGTGCTTTTCATCATGACCGGGGGAACGCCGGGCCTTTTTTGCATACCGCGAAGCCCTGACGCACTTATGGCGAGGGAAATCTGCGGGTGCTGGTGCGGTCTGGCGTCTACCATTCACCGCCGGCGTCAGCGAATTGGTTGATGTTGAGCAGGCCATTGAACAGCGTTGCGACCTTGCTCTCCGGGGGAGCAGCATGAGCTGCAGCCAACGCGGCAGCGTTGAGGGGGATGGCCACCCCGCCAGCACCTGCAGCCGGTGCGGAAGCGGCTTCAGCTTCAGCGGCCGCAATCACGCGGAAGCTGTTGCGCGCGATGTTCGGGTCTGGCTTCACATGGGGAATGGGCGGTGTGGCGATTTGGGTGAGCGCCGTCATGCCCTTGTCCTTGTAATAGCGGACCTTGCGGCCGACCACCGGAGGTATGCCGGATCGCAGCACGATCAGGTCATCCTCAGGGATCAAGATGACCTCCTGTGGCAGCAGCAATGGTCGGCGCTGATCGGAGTCTGAAACAGATCCACCGCCGCGCCCACCCATCGAGCGCGATCGGGCGGTGAAGGTATAGGTGCCCAGGCGCTCGGAAATTTCCTTGGCCTCGGCATTGGTCTTGGGGCGAAATACCAGCTCAACGCCGCAGTTGGCGGCGATTTCGTCGGTGACCTCATTGCCATAGACCTCGCGCAGCTGCGGGCGGCTCTGGATGACGGGGAGGAGGCGGATGCCGTAACCCGCCACATAGCTAAAGCCGCTGGCGATGATGCTGGCCCGGCCAAGGCGGGCGAACTCGTCGAGGAGCAGGAGCAGCTTGATGGGATGCCGGCCGCCGCCGGGCATCGAGCGGACATTGAGATCGATAAGCTGCTGGAAGAGCAGGTTGTAGATCGGAGCCACGCGCTCCAGATCGTCCGGCGTGACGCCCAGATAGAGCGAGATCCGCTTGTCCCGGAAATCCCTCAGATCGAAATCGCTTTCCGAGGTCGCTGCATCGACGATCGGGTTGAGCCACAGGTTGATCTTGGCGGTGACGGACTTGGTGATCGAGGTGAAGGTGTTGTCGGACGCCGAAAACCAGTCGCGCAGCGCCGACACGCAGCCCTCTGACAGGGCTTGGCCGTCCTTCTCCCGCTGACGAATGATCCGGGGAAAGCGCTTCTTGGCGTCCCCCGCCGCCAGCTGACGGTAAATCTCGCCGATGGTGAAGGGCAGGGCATCATCCCCGTCGTCGGCGGTGGCTGCAACATAGGCCGCGACGCCGAGAAAGGCGGTGCGCGCGCTTTCCGCCCAAAAGGGGTCGCCCTTCATCGGCAGCGGAAAGAGCATGGCTGCGATCTTCTGCAGCTCATTGATGACCGCGACCGCGTCGCGCCGGTCGATATAGCTAAAGGGGTTGTACCGCGCTGTGCGCCCCGCGCTGTCGAGCGGGTTGAAGATCAGCACCTGCTGCTTGAGCTGCTTAGCCCGAAATCCGGCGGTCAGATCCCAGTTTTCCTGCTTCACATCAAGGACGACGACCGAGCCCTCCCATTGCAGCAGGTTGGGGATGACGACGCTCACGCCCTTGCCCGCGCGGGTCGGGGCTTCGAGGATCATATGCTCGTTGCCCCCAAAGCGCATGACCTTCCCGCCGGTCTTGCCGATGAAGATGCCCTCCTCGGCCAGCAGATTGCCCTTGCGTGTTTCCCCGATGTTGGCCCAGCGCGCCTCGCCATGAAGCTTCTGGCTTTTGAACATCGAGGCGACGATCAGCACCGCGGAAAGGATGAGACCCAGGCCGAAGCCGGCAAGGAACGGCTGCCATACGATGGGCATGGCGCGCACCGCCCAGAGCGCGCCGGGAACGCGCGCCCATGGTGTGTGGACGGAGAGGAGATGCGCCTTCCAAAGGACGGCCAGCGCGCCAAGGCACGCGCTCACCGCCAAGCCGATCAGCGCAAGGAAGACGAGGGCGCCTGGTTGTGACGCTGCAGGGTTGCGCACCATTTTGCCGCCCATGGGGATGTCCTTCCTTCAGTCGCGGGGCTTGCCCGCTGGATCGAACCACACTTCCGTCATGCGGTAGCGGGCCGGTTGTCCGTCGCCGGGCGGGATGCGGTGCATCTGAACCACGATGTCGACGAGTGAGCGCAGCAGCGCGCGAATGTCGTGGCGGTCGAGATCGTTGCCGCCCTCGGACTCCTTCACCAGCAGGGTGAGCTGTTCCAGCGCCCCTTCAGCCGTGTTGGCGTGGACCGTGGTGATCGATCCGGGATGCCCGCTGTTGACGTTGCGCAGATAAAAGAAGGCGGTGCCGTCGCGCAGCTCTTGTAAGAGGATGCGATCGGGCCGCATCCGCAGCGCCGATTCCAACAATTCCTTCGCGCCGGCCTTCTGCAGCCCCTTACCGTCCTTGGCGTACATCATATGAACGTGGTTGCGCTGGGGCACCACCAGTTCGCGGGTGTCCTCGATCGTCAGGACGCGCTCATAGTCGGGGATCAGCTTGATGAGCCCCTTCGAAAAGCTGGTCTTCCCCGACCCTGTGGCCCCGGAAATCAGGATGTTTTTCCGGGCCTCGACGGCCAGGCGAAAGAAGGCGGGCCAGTCTCCGGCTTGCCGGTGTGCCAGCAGGGCTGCATCGGTCACTTCGCTGATGCCATGAGCACGGACCTCGCTGAACAGGCCCGCCCGTTCGAAATCGTCGATGTCCATCGAGACGCCCGAGGCCTTGCGGATCGTGATCGAGACAAACCCTGGTTCCACAGCAGGCGGGATCACCACCTGCGCGCGCTCGCCGCCGGGCAGGACAGAGGAGCAGATCGGGTGTTCTGCGGTGATGTCCTGTTTGGTCAGCCCGGCGATCAGCTTGGCCAGGGTCATCAACGATGCGTGATCGAGGGAAGGGGCCTCGTGCCATTCCCATCCCGCCCGGGTCTCGACCCCGAACCAGCCCGGCGCATTGATGACCAGCTCGGTGACATCGGCGCGCTCCAGGTAAGGTTGCAGCGGCGCGGCATTGTGCGCGTAGATGGTGGAGGTGGGCTCGGGCATGGCTCAATGCCGCAGCTGCACATCATAGACCGACCGGAAATCGAAGTCCTTGGCGACGAAGATCGCGGCGGTGTCGCCCTGATTTTTCTTGAGGATCGGGCGGATGTTCATCGTGCTCTGCAGGATGGTCTGGCCCATGGTGGAGGGCACTTCGGCGGTATAGGTGCCTTGCCCGGCCACAGCGCGGCCCGCGATGTTGGACGCATCCTCCAGCACCGACATCAGCAGTGCCGCGCCGAAGCGCGCCCAGAACTGCGTATCGATCCCGCCTGCCACGCCCGCGCGACCGAGGCTGTCGGCGGCAGGCGATCCCAGATCGATGGCGACGCCGCGCGGGGTGAGGGCGCGGGTCCAGAGCACGAACATGCGCGCCTGGCCCTGCGTGACGCCGCCCGAATACTGGCCCAGCACCTTGGTGCCCTTGTCGAGCAGCACGATCCGCCCATTTTCGGAAAACACGTCATGGTTGATGACGCAGGAGACAAAACCGGCCTGGGTGGAGTTGATGGCCGTCTGCAGGGTGCAGGGAATGACCGTGCCGGCGCTGAGCAGGAAGCTGCGGTCAGGGATGAGCGTGGCTCGCACCGTCTGGATCGTGGAATGCTTGAGCTGATCGTCCAGCCCCGTTGATCCCTTCTCTGTAGCAGGCGCAGCACCATCCTGCCCGGTGGTTGGTCCGAAGCCGCTGGCGCCAAAATTCTGCGGCGCCACCATGGACTGCCCCTGCGGTGCGGCGCCTGCCGTGGCGCCCGGGGCGGCCTCGGCGCCGGGCACTGTCGCGCCGACGGTCTGGCCGGTGGTGCCAAAAGCCATGATCGGCGAGCGCCGCGCCGCATCGGCCATCGAGCGCGCCTGGCTGGCGCGTTGCTGGGCAGGCGTCTGTTGGCCGCTGGGGGCGGGCTGGGGAATCGGATTGCCATTGACGTCAGTGGGCTGCTGACCGGGCTTGGCCGCCACCGGCCTCCCGAAAATGTCCGTCTGCGGCGCGTTGGGTTGCCCGAGCTGCCCGGCCAGCGCTGCGCGCTGCGCGTTTTGCGAGGCCATCACATCATCGACGGAACGCTCGCTGGCTTTGGCCGGCTGTTCGGCGGCCTTGGTGCTGGCCGCATGGTGGAAGGCGCCATAACCGATAGCGATGCCGCCCATGGTGCCGATCAGCGCAACTGCGCCGCCCAGCAGGGCGATGTTGCCCCAGCCACCGTTGGCAGCGACAGGGCTGGCGGCCGGTTCGGGCGGCAGTGTGTCGGTGTTGCCGGCGCGGCCCGCGCCGATGGAGCCGCCGCGATCGAGGATTGGATCGGCCATCTTACTGCCCCTTCACTTTGCGTTCGACGACATTGGACACGGTGCCGGTGCGATCGCCGCGCTCATTGCGCGGGGCCGCCTCATTCCAGATGCACAGCACGGTGTTGCCGCGCCGGAGGCGCAGCTCGCGGTAAACGGCATGGATGACGACGAAATCTTCGCGCACATCATAGGGCACGATCGTCTCGGTCCCGTCCAGGTCCACCGCGAAGATCGAGGGAATGTCGGCATGACCGGGATAGCGCAGCACGGTGAACTCGCCATTGTCCGAGATTTCGGAGGGCTGAAGCGCGCTGTCGCCCTGGAACGTGTAATTCATGTTGCGCTTGCCCTCAATGACCGCGTGGTCCAGCGCCGAGGCTACCACTGTGCTTTCGACGGCCTTGGCCGCCTGGATGGTGGCGAGCTGTGCCCGCACAGCCTCCTGTACGCGCTCCTGCTCGGGGTAATGGAAGCGGATGCCGAACATCGTGGCTTCGCTCCCCAGCGTCAGGCTGAAATGATAGGTTCGTGGTCCAGCAGCACCGTTGGTGATGACGATCAGGTTCGTGCCCGCGGCCTTCTCGCGTGGCTTGAGGAAGACGATGTTGCCGACCGGTGCGAGCTGCCAGGAGACCGTGTCGCCCAAGGCAGCCTGCGTCACCGTCTCGCCCGGCCCGAACTCGATTTCGATGGCATGGCGGAACTGTCCGATGACCGACACAACCTGATCGGGGTCATAATTGATAGTGCGGACACGTGCGTCCTTCGCGCCTGGCGCGGGGGTTTGGGCGGCAAGGGCTGCATGCGGCAACAGGGTGATCGCCACAGCGCCCACAAGCGAGAGCGAGATCAGCTTGTGCCAGATCGCGGCGATCCCACGCCAGAACCGGCTTTGCTCCCCCGCCGGGGTGACCACCAGCCTGGTAGCGGTCGGTGACAGGCGTTCGCCCAACTTTTTGTGCAGGATGGGGAGGATGGGGACCACCTTGCGATCGCTGAGCTGATCGTCGGCCTGTGGGGTGCTTTCGGGGATGGGGGGCTGCTCGCTCATGTCAGGCCTCCGGGTCGCTGCGATAGTTCACCACCTGAAAGCCGAGCGGATTGATGTTGCGATCCTTCTCGTGCTCGGGCGCCGTGGTGAATTTGAAGGTGACGATCGCGTTCCAGTTCTGCGCAACGGGCGTGTTCTGGCCCATGGTGATGATCTTGCTGAAGCGGACCTGCGCGACTGTGGGGCTCAGATAGCTGATCGAGCGGATGGCGATCGAGACGAAGCCCTTGTCGCCATAGAGGTTGGACGGGGCATTCTTGTTGCTCGATTCCACGCCGGCCAGATACCGTCCGCTCTCCGCCTGCTGGCTCATCAACATGACGGAATAGGCGTTTTCTCGCGCTGCATCATTGAGCCAGCCCTCACGCAGGCGCACATATTGCGCGATAAAATAGCGATTTACCGCATCGTCATAGGTCCGGGGCTGGGGGCCGGAGAGGGCCGTGACGATCTGGGTTTCGCCGGTCGAGCGATCCACCCGGATGACATAAGGCACGACCGTTTTGAGCGGCACCAGCATGGCCACCGTGCCAACCGAGATGATCGCCAGGACGCAGGCGCCAGCGGCGACGGTCCAGGCAACGCGGCGCGACTGGATGGCGGAGCGCATCCGGTCATATTCCCAGCTGCGGGCTGTTTCCAGATACTGCTCTTTGTCCTCGGTTCCGACCGCGCGCATGACGAAATTCCTTCTCAACAGCGGTGATAGGACAGCGCGACATCCCGCAGGGACGTGTGTGGCGCTGGCGGCGGGGTGTTCGCGGCGCCGTTGTCAGGCGCCGGCTGTGCTTGCGACGGCGCCCCTGGCGCAGGGGGTGGAGGTGCGTCCGTTGGCGGCGGCGGAGGCGGGAGTGCTGCCGATTGGCCCTGCTCCTGCGATGGCGGCACTGGCACCGGCAGGGTGGGGAGGATCGAGCCATAGAGATTGGCTGGACGACGGTGCTTGCCATCGCAGGCGGGGGGCTTCTTGATGTGAGTCCCGGTGCATCCGCTGAGCACAGCCGTGCCCAACGCCAAGAAAATCAGGCGTTTCATAAGGAGCGTCCCTGCTATGCTGCCTCAGGCAGCAAGGTCGAAAGGTCTATGCGGCGCAGCGCCGGTCAGCCGGACCCGGATCTTGAAACAGATCCACCGCCGCCGCCCGCGCGGGAAACCGAGCCGCCGCTGCCCGCACCACCGCCGCGCGGCGCCGCGCTAGCGCCAGCGAGACGGCGGAACATCAGCCGGTTGGCGGCCAGGTTCATGCCAGTCTGGAGGAAGGCATGGCCGCCCGAGGAGGCGCCACCCGCAATGCCCGACGCGATTGAGGGCGACTGGAAAAAGAAGACTGTACCCACGATGTAGATGATGACGCAGGCTAGAACGCCCATTGAGATGGCTGCTGTATCGAGAACCATCCTGGTGCCCGATGTGTCGAGGAACATGCTGCCATCCCCGATCGACGCCATGATGTCGTCCATCACCTTGTTTTCCAGCCCAGTGATGAACTTCGTCATGATAGCCATGACCACCATCAAAAGGATGTAATTTGCTGTTTGGCGGAGCCACCCGTCAAATAGCCAGCGGGAGGAGTTGAAAAGGAGGCAAGCCAATGCGAGGGGCGCAAGCGCCACACAGATTGACACGGACAGTTTGGCAAATATGACGATGCAAAAGCCGATTGCTGCAGAGAGTGCGGCGAAAATATAGAGCACAATGATCGCGACGAATGCGACCAGATTGGCATAAAGCTTTTCCATCACCAGATCATAGTCAGTGAGGCCGGCGGGCTGACTCTGCACCTTGTCATTTTCGGCGGTTATTTTTTGCGCGATCTTGTTTGTGTCGGAAACATACGCGTCAAATGTTGTGCCGGGGTTTGTGACGGGGGTGCCAGAGCCAGCGGAAATGATCTGCTGCGGCAGATTGGTCGCGATGTTCACGACAAACGTCGAGTAACCGACAGCGCCCGCAGCCGCGAGCGCGAACCCTACCTTGCCTGCCTGAAAAACTACTTCCTTCAAAGGAGCCTGTATCGCGCCCCGCAGCACGGCAAATCCGAGGAGAAGGAAATAGATGGTGGCCGCCAACCCGAGCGGCGCAGCCACAAAGGTGACGAGGCCAGATCCGAAGCCGGACACAGCGCTATCGATAGCGCTGGAAATGTAGTCATACATCGATGTGAACGTGACCATCAGGCTCATGGATCTGGACCTTCATCCGGGTGCGCATCCCCAAGGAGGTTGCTGTTATTGGAAGAGCTTCTCGTGCTTTTTTGCCAAGCTTTTGGCGGACAATGCGGCGCTAGCTGCCTGGGCAGATCCACACATCCGCCCGTGTTCATCGACACTCAGATTGCTGTACTCGCCCTGGGTGCATTTGCTCATCCACTCAGCCAGCAATTGCGGATTTGCCTCAAACTCCGCCTCGGTTGGCACTTTGACCTCTGTGGTCTTGGTGCAAGCTGCCAACGCCATCACAATTGCCAGCGCAGTGAACTTCTTCATAATCATTTCCTTATGATGTTAGCATCAAATAGGGCTGCAGCGTTCCTGGCTCGCGATGTAACAGCCGCCGCCAAGGCGAGCTGATTTTGCCCGACTTGAGCCATTTGCATAGCCTGCATCTTGAGCTGGTCATTCTGAAGTTGAGCCTGTTCGACGCCGATACGGGCTTCCAGATCCATCACATCCTTCGGATCTTTGGCGCTGTCGAGCTGGGTGCGAAGCTGCTCCAGCCCCTGCATGCGGGTCTGTGTGATGCTAAGGGTGTTCTCGCCAAGCGCAGCAATCGTGGCGGCCTGGCCTGTCGCATCACGCAGCGCCTGATTATAGGCGGCATCAGCGCTCGGAGACGAGCCGATCGAGATCGCATAGCGCGACTGGATCTGGGATGCCTGCGAGCCCAGCGAGCCCAGCTTGGAAATATCGCCCGCCAGCAAGGTGGTGGCCGTGATGGCATTGGTGGGTAGGATATTGCGCACCGTAGAGTTGATGAGGTTGGTCGCCAGCGCGTTCACATTGGTCAGCTTCTGCAGCGACTGGAGCTGGTTGGTGGCGGTGGTGATGACCGTCGCGCCCTGCTGGATCATCTTGACGGTGTTGCTCACCGTGGCCAGCGCCTGAAGGTAGCCCGAGGCGTCATAGACCGGGATGCCCTGCGCGGCGGCGGGCGAAGCCGTCACGGTCAGGGCAAGGGGCAGGACCGCCAGCGTGATGGGTGTCCGCTTCATCTCAGCTTCTCCTCTCGTTCGCGTAAAAGAGCGGCAACCATGCCGCAGGATCGGCGCCCGCACGGGCGATGGCATCTTCCATGACGGACAGGGTTTCGGCCCGGCCCGAGAGAACGGACAGCTCGTCGCGCATCCCGCCCAGATCGAGCTTGGCGACAATGCTGGTGTGGCCCTGCTTGACGAGGAAGCAGCGGCTTTCCGGGGTGAGATCGTCGCGGATCAGCCGAAACTCGGCTTCCGTCAGCCCCAGGCCGTCACAATAATCCGAGCGCTTGGCGTCGGAGTTGGGCAGCAGGATCTTGGTGGCCGTCTGCTCGATGATGGAATGGGCGATCGAGGAGCGCAGGGCGTCGGCGGGTGATTGTGTGCCGAAGACCATAAAGGCGTTGCGCTTGCGGAAGGTCTTGAGCCCGTCCTGCGCGAAGGCCTTGAAGGCATCATCCTGCAGAGCCTTCCAGAACTCGTCAATGTCGACCACCACGCGCTGGCCGTCCAGCAGCTCATCCACCCGGTGGAAAAGATAGAGCATCATCGGCGTGCGGATTTCAGGGTTTTCGAGGAAATCGGTCATGTCGAAGCCGATGAAGCGGGCACTCATCGACACTTCATCAACCGGCCCGTCGAAGGCCCAGCCCAACGGACCGCCCAGGCACCAGCGCTCGAGCCGGGCACCGATGCCCTCGACATCGGCATGGCCCAGCATGTCACGCAAGGCCTGCATCGAGCGGGACTTGGCCGGCATCCGCATGACTGCATCGAGGCCGTCGTCGATGAGCCGCTCTTCCACGACTGACAATGGTCGGCTATCGCGCCGGACCAGCACGCGAACGAACTGGCGCAGGAACGCCATATTGTCGTGGGTGGGCTCCAGCCCCTTGAGCGGGGAAAAACCGGTCGGCTCGCCGTTACGCAGCGCCAGATAGGTGCCGCCACAGGCGCGCACGAAGATCTCGGCACCGCGATCCTTGTCGAAAAAGATCTGCTTGGCGCCGGTCTTTTCAAGCTGGGCCTGAAGGAAGTTCTGCAGCACCGTCTTGCCCGCGCCGGTCGGCCCGATGATGAGGGTATGACCAATGTCGGCCCGGTGGAAATTGAACCAGAAGGACGAGCCTGCGCGGGTCTTGAGCAGCGTCACCGCATCGCCCCAGTGGTTGCCGTCCTTCTTCCCTGCCGGGAAGGTGTAGAAAGGGCTGAGCGCTGCGAAATTGCGGCTCGTGATGCCGGCCGGGCGCGCCCGCATCTTGAAGTTGCCGGGAAGCTGCGCCCAGAAGGCGGCTTCCAGCGCCACATCTTCGCGCGCCATCACCATGCCGGTGTCAGCAGCAGCGGCGCGGGCGATCGACAGGCGATCAAGCAGACGGCGGGGATCTTCGTCGATGACGCTGATCGAGAGATGATGCTCGCCCAGGACATAATCGTTGGCCATCAGCCCATCGACGCCATCGAGCAACTCTTCCGCCTGGCTCACCCCGGCATCGTCGGAAGATGTCATCTGCTTGTATTTCTTGGTGAAGCGCTCGCTCGCCACGGACTTGACCAGCGGGGCGAAGCTCTGGGTCAGCACATAGGGAAAATCGAGCGTCAGCAGGCTGTTGAACTGGCCGCTGCGCGTGCTGGCGACATATTCGCGCACGCCAAACATGCCGAGGAAGTGGCTTTTGTGGGGCAAGCGGATTTCAGCAGCTTCGCGCCCGAAGACGATCCGCGAGCTGTAGAGGGCTTGGCCGAGCCGCCCATCGAGCAGGGGCACGCGGATGCGGTCGCCCGTCAGGATGAAATGCAGCACCTCCATGGGCTGGGAGAACAGCACGCCATTGTGCTCATAAAGCGAGAGGCGCTGCGGGTTCGTCTCGGCCATCAGGCTTTCAAAATCGCGGCACTTGTCTTTCATGATTACCATGGCGCGCGTGTCGATTTCGGTGCTGGCCCGACGCTTGCCGAAAAATCGTGTGATTTGGTCGCCTGCCATGTTGGAGGGGCGCACGAGCACCGTGACATAGAACTCATTGTGATAGAGAACCTTGTCTTTGAGGCGCTCGGCGTAACGCTCCTGCAGCTTCCGGGCGAAATCCGAATGGAAGGTGCCGTCGAGGACTGGATCGGTGGCGGTGCGGACCAGATGGGTCCAGACCGCCACCCGGTCATCGCCGATGGAGCGCCATGCGATGTTGAGCTTGTTGTGCCAGGTGTTGAGGTCGGCGATGTCGCAGGTTTCGAAGGGGCGGCCATCGACGCGGTACATCCGCATCAGCGAGCCGTCCTCTAGTGCCACCACGGTATCATCGACATGGCGCGTGTAGGGGATGAACTTGATGTCGTCCACCTCGCGAAGGAGGGCGGCCTTGTTCTGGAGCTTGAACCTAGTCATCGCCGAAACGCTTCCGCTTGACGCCAAGGGCCAGGCGGACAGGAGCATAGCTCCCGCCCCCCCAGAACCTGCGATTTTTGGAAATGAAGATCGTCTGGAACCACAGGCTCCACAGCCGGAAGGCATTGTAATCGTAATGGACGATCATGCGGGCCGGAAGGAAGAGAGCCCCGAACAAGGCGAGGGGGAAGAAGGGGTTATGCACCACGCCCCAGAAGGTCATGCAGATCATGATGATCGGCAGGATCGCCTCCAGGGGCAGGCCCATGAACACCGCTGGCCGGGTCAGGGCAAGATACACCTTGTCTTCGGCGATCCTGTCCATCTTAGCTGGCCGATCCGCCCATCCACCCCACGATGGTGGTGGCCGAGAAGATGATGCCCACACCGATCAGCACCGTGACGACCTTGCCCCAATCCATGCGGCCGGTGAGCTTGGCGTAGCCCACAGCCATCACGGCGATGACGCCGACGACCGAGGCCACCGTCGTCAGCCAGGTCTTGATGGTGGAGAGCCCGGTTTCGATCGAGGTGCCATCGGCCAGCGCGGGCTGGGCGAGCGAGACGAGGGCGAGGGCGCCGGCAATGCCGACGAGCTGGCGGGCGCGGCTGTCGCTCAGCACGCGTCGCGCGGCGGCGCGGGAAACCTTCAAAGACCTTTTCATGCGATTCACCTTTCCATGTCAGGGGTGTGGGTAGGTTCGATCTGTCGAACAGGCGTCGGCTCACGAACCGAGACATCCAGGCCGCGCCGCAGCACGTCCGAGATCATTTGGCGGCTTTCAAGATTGGCCGCTGGTATCTGGGAGGGGTCATTCTTGTAGAGTTCGGCGATGTTGGCTTCCATGGCCGCCTGCGCGCTCATGGCGTTGGCGAGACGTGGATCATCAGCCTGTTTCTGGGGTGCGCCATTGAGGAATAGCTCGGCCAGATCTTCAGATTCGGTGCGGGTGCGGCCTGTGGCCTGGCGCTCTTGCTCGCTGCGCGATGCGCGTATCTCTGGTTCTGGTTGCGGGCGCTGATTGCCCTGGACCGTCGCCGGCTCATCAGAAAATTGCTTTTGATCCTGATGAATGAGAGCGGCGACACCGCGCAACTCAGCGATATTCGGGTCAGCCAGATTGAGCATGTGATCCAAGGCCCGGTTGGCGAGCGTTATGTCCGTCGGCTCGCCCGGGGGGCCTGCGGCATCGGGCCGGGCAGCTTGATCGACGTTGGGCGCGTTACCTGCTTGCTCGCGCGAGGCATCGGACTTTGCTTCCGCCGCGATGTGACGCTTCATGGCTGGCGTCAGCTTTTGGCGCAGGTCGGCGCCGTCATTGACCCATTCGCTGGAGGCGACGATGGCGCCGCTTCGCGTATCTTTGACCTGGTTCTCGGCATTGGCTTTGAAATGCGCCACGGCCACCGACGGGCTGTCTGTGAAGCCCAGCACAATCGCTGCCTGCTTCCTGGAGTCCCACCGTTCGACGGCGAAGCGGCCAGCCTCGGCCAGGGGTGGCGTTTGGGGGACTTCAGCAGGCGCTGCCTCGGCTGCACCGCCGCGCTGCCGGGCAGGCTCTTCCGCGCGCGTGGCTTCCACTGCCGCCTCAGCCACCTCGACCGTCCGCTCCACGTTTTCGCGCGTGTGTTCGCGCTCCGCGTCAGTGGAGCGCCGCGCCGTCTCGCGCTCCCGGCGAAGGGTGTCCTCCCGGCGCTGAGCCTCGACCTGTTCCAGTTCGGGAAAGCTCGGCTCATAGCCGTTGACGGTCAGGCCTGCGCGGGTGCCCGCTGCCCAGACCGCTTTGCGGAACTCAGGCGAGCCATCGACATGAATGCTGTCCCAGCGATTGTGCTCGGCCAGTTTGACGAGGGTTCCTATGGTTTCAGGATCTTCCTTGCGCGCGACAATCCGCTCGCCTGAGATTTCAATGGCCGGGTTGGTGATGTCGCCGGCGGCGAACAGAGCGATACGGCGGTCCCCGCCCTGTGCTGGTTCTATCGTCCGTACTTGATAGCGCGCGGCAACATCCTCGGGGATGGCGCTGGCCGCGGCGTTCGCAGTAGCCGAGGCTTCGCGCTCTCCGTCCGTCGGCCTGATGGTGTTGGCATCGCTCATTTGAAAACCTCGACGCTGGCGTCGATCGCTCCCACCACCCAGCGCGGGTCTTCGTCCGGCGGGATGCCTGCGGCCCGCTTGGGCGCTGCGGGCGAAGGATCAACGGGGAGGGGGGGAGGAGCGGCAATGGCACCCGATGCAGTCGCCTTGGCCCAGACACGGCTGACATAGCCGTTGCGCAGACCCCGGGTCAGCGAGCCGGAATTATAAAGAGAGTAGGTCGCCGAGATCGCATCGATGCCTGCGTAGCTGCGGCTCGCGCGGGCATAACCTTCCTGAAGGACCATGGAGGCCAGATGCAGATTGGTGCAGGGGTCGAACGCCTGCTCCACGCTGACGCCGAGGCGAGCGAAGTTGCCCGAGTTGACCTGCGCCAGACCGACATCAACCGTATAGCCCGCCGCCATGTAGCGGCGCACCAGCGCCGCTGCTTGCGCCACGGTGCCGGCTTGCAGGCGCGGGCCCTTGTTCACATTGATCTGCAGCGTGTCCCCGCCGCTTTCGGCCATGACCAGCGGCACGACCGCTTCGGTCGCCACCTCGGGCGCGCAGCGCTGTGCCAGCTCGGCGACCGTGGGCAGCGCATAGATCATGGCGCCGTCGCCTCGGCGGTGGGATTGTTGTTGGTGACGGTCTGATATTTCGTGTTGACCGTGTAGCTGGCGGTCGACCCATCGGGATTGGCGACCTGCAGCACATAGCCATCCTTGACCTTGCGGGTGGAGGTGCCCACGCCGCCTTCAGAACAGGTGGGAAAGGACAAGGACCGCCAGAGCTTGAGAATGGGCGGCACGCAAGCCGCGTATTTCGTGGGAGAACCGGGCGTGGCGAGACAAAGGATTACCTGACACCCCCAATCCGAGGCATGGGCCTTTTGGGGCATGGCAAGCGTTGCCAGACCGGCG
>Ga0116227_10010932_pt1 | contig 15547 bp, 19 predicted proteins | sample S1TSphgellanicum_FD_89693 | JGI IMG/M metagenome (GOLD analysis project Ga0116227, IMG submission 89693) | Host-associated microbial communities from peat moss isolated from Minnesota, USA - S1T2_Fb - Sphagnum magellanicum MG | ecosystem: Host-associated > Plants > Peat moss > Unclassified... | reverse complement strand
TAGAAAACAACACTGGAATTGCCGCCATAGCAGACAATTCCAATTACGCCTGTGGGGACTTAGTCTGTCTGTGTGCAGAACGCCCTGTCACAGACAGACTAAGCGAATTAATATATTAGATATGATTATTTAAGTTTGATATTTACTCTTTCAAAAATGTGTGCCTAACATGTTTTGATGTGTGGAGAGCTTTTGGATGCAATCAAATATACTTAGCACCTGGTGGCCCCAACTGCAAGCTCTGCATGTTGTTTCATTCCTGGAAATTATCAAATAGGCCAAACGTCTTAAATGCCAGCAAGCAGGACATCGATGCTAAAAAACAAAGTCTTCATCCTATGAAGCTCAGACCTTGTGACCACGTGGTGCGTACGCAACAATATTTTATGCGGCTTCAGTCGGTACTTGAAGACATTTGTCCATTATCCTTGACTTCAATCATGCCACAAAATAATGCATAAAATCAAGAATCACCAAGTTGGGGATCGATCATTGGAGCCCTCCCCAATCCAACGTGTTTGGTACACGTAGTCCCCCAACAACTCTAAGTCGTGCTGAGGTTGGATAGTACTTGATTTGCTCTTGCATAAGGTCATGGGTATTAGTCTTCTTCGTTCGTGCTTTTGTTTGCAAATTTCTTACTGGCATTGCAACAAGATCAAAATAAATTTGCTAACGGCCATGTTCTCGAACTTCTAGAGCGATATTTTCATTGGTATTTAGAATTTGGTGAAGGTGAGTGAGAACAAGGATGCCGTCCACTATTCAAATGCAACTACCCAGACCGGTCATTGATATGTCAGTAACAGAATTGGCAACTTTGGGCCTTGAAGAGATTCCATGGGAGTTTCGAGCATCATGGCCGGTTGAAAAAGCTTCCGGAAGCAATTCTGATGGTCAATCCATACCCGTTATTGACCTTGCAGACTTGCACGGGGAGAAACGTTCTTCGATTGTCGAACAATTGAAGAGGGCTTCAGAAGAGTGGGGATTTTTCCAAGTATGTCATGAACTGCCTCTTATTTCCATTCCTTATCAATCATTACATATTCGCATTATTTTTTCGCTTATTGCAAAGTGATCCGTATACTAGATTGCATAACGAGTCCATTGAATACATATGTTTTTAGATTTTGTTGAAGAAAGGAGCCAGAATAGATTGCATATATGAGGGTGTTGGGCCTCATGGGTCAGGACTATCTATTTTCAATTTATCTCGTCTTGAGAGGAACACATGGTAAGGTCATGAAACACTTCATAGCATAAGTGGGACACAAAACCTTATTGGTATTTATTGCCTAGGATTATTCTTCTTGTTTTGTTTGTTGTTTTGGTGTTTGTGTAGATTGTGAATCATGGTGTCCCTCCACAATTATTCGACGAGACTTTCCGTGTACAAAGAGAATTCTATGAGTTGCCGGACTTGGAAGAACGATTGAAGAAATATAGCATTTACACTGACAAAGAAATGAGTAAAGTGGCCACTATGGAAGCTGAAACAATCCATTATCCTTAAAATTGGAGGGACAATATGATCTTGGCATATGGACCAAATGTGGATACTCAAAAGTGGCCTATTGAACCTCCAAATTTCATGTAAGTATCACATCTCTTTGACTCATTGGAATGCAGGAATGACTTAATTGAAGTGGATATAGCAAATTTTGTCATATAAATGAAATAATTTTTTCAGCTTCAGAGATAGAATTCTTTGATCTTGGGTTCATGAAAATTAATTGGAGTCTTCTTCTCAACAGAGAGATGACTCTAAAATACAACCAAGCTGTCTACCAATTGAAGAAGGAGCTTTTGGATGCTCTATCAGAAAGCATCGGGTTGCCCACTTCCCTTCTTGATGATGTCTGTGGAGAAGGTCAGAACACAAACATGATATACTACCCACCATGTCCTGAGCCATCAAATGCATTTGGAGTTAAGCCACATTCTGATCCCAACACCATAACCATCCTAACACAAGACAAAGTGGGAGGTCTCAAAGTTCGTGAAAAACCTGGAGAGTGGATTCAAGTTAAACCTACACCCTATGCATTTATAATGAACGTAGGTGACCAACTGGAGGTAAGAATTCGAACTTTTTTTCAACTTCAAATTGAAATTTTTAGTTCTAATTGCAAACAAGCCTTAACATCAATTAGGTATACTCTTTGACAAGATCTAATTAGATAAGTGTTTGAAATAATACAATCAATATATGCTTGTAATTGTTTGAAGTTCTCCTTAGGTAGTGTTTACAAACATTAATTGCAAAGGTTGAAAAATCTTGTTTTCTTGCAGATATTTAGCAATGGGAAGTACGAGAGTGTGGAGCACAGGGTTGTACCAAACCGTGATAAGGGGCGGTTCTCAATAGGATCCTTTGCTGCCCCCTCTTTCACAACACATGTGAAACCTCCCCCTGAACTAACTGCGAAACAGGGCCAACTATACAATGGGTGCACATATGCTGATTATGTTGTGAGATTCAAAAAAGCTCCAGTTTTCCCAACATCAAGACACAAATTCATAGATCACCTCAAAATCCCCCAACTTCCCCAGAACTAAAGTTCATGGACATAAACTCTATTCTCTCCATGAATTTTAGTGGACACAAACTCTAAAGGTGATTCTTGTGTCATTGTTGTGCAATCACAAGATCACATACACATTATGCATATATTCTGGTGTAAAACTCTGCATCAGGCCTAGTTGAGCCTGTGAGTTGACCTTGTGAAATCCTAGTTGGTACTGTTGCAATCTTACACAATACAGTTAATCAACCTCAATGCACATTGCAAAATGTGTGGTGTAATTGCAAGAAATCTGAGTATAGGCATGTTCAAAGTCAACTTCTGAAGATGTACACCACCATCAGCATCGTAGTACATAGCTAATGGTTCATTTGCTAAACCCTCAAAAGAATCCAGAGAAGGTTCTGTTGGTTCAAGGCCATGGGAATAAAGTGTATACATCCAACTTCTCATGCATACATTGACATTCAGTTCAAAAATCATCTGCCAAAAAGTCCCTCCATTGCCAGAGACTGGGGTCAGGTCAGTCAATTCCAGCTTAGTAAAGAAAAAAAACCCATGAAACTCCAAAAAACCATAACTGTACAACCTGGGAATTTTCAAGTTCCATGTGAGAGCTGTAGTTTAGATTTGTGACCACATGAAGTGACCCAAAATATATAAGAAAAAGTATCTTTCTACAGGTCAAAGCTTCACAAATCTCGCTTACCAAAAAACAAGTCAAATGACTCCAAAGAAGTGTTTGCAAAGTTCCCCAACTTAATAGCAAATCGATCACATAAAGCATATGGTTGGGGACTAGCAAATACAAGAAAAAAGACCTACAGAAGAGTGCTTTGTAATAAGGTTTATTTGGTGAGGAAACAATGGCCACCTTATCTCCTCACCACTACATTATGCTTGCAACTCCAAAAGAGCAATCTATTCTGGTGCGACATAATGTATATATGCCTCGTTTGCTCATTTTAAAAGAGGCCCTCTACTTCCTACTGCTCCACTTTCTCTGTAGGAACAACATTATCTGTACCAGGAATGATGTCACTGGGGAAGACATCATGTGGTTCAGGGTAAAGCAACTGTGTCTTGCCCTGTTCATATAGCACATCAGATGCACATTAGAAACACTGTGAACTATGTATGCAACATTCTCAAAAATCCAAAAGGGAAGCTCCCCAGATCAATAATACTCTGTACAGTGATCATGCTAAAAGGAAGTAGAGGACTGGGAGCACTAGCTAGAAAAAGCATTGAACACAGAAATGAGCATGGAATGGAGAACTAAAATGCAATTGAGATGACTGTATGAAGAGCATTGAACGCAAAGAAACTAGTGCAGAACAGAGGTCTAAACTGCACTTGAAATGACCAAGTGAATGTTCTTGGCAAATGTAAGGTGAGCAGCCATAGTAACTACAACATGACCTTGCTGCAATTCTGAGTGAAATGTCACAAGCTGAGGAAACAACGCAGTGCAAGAAAGCCAAACCTTCAGGTAGCGGTTGAGAAGGGTGGTGGTGCTATAGTTAAAGCCCTGTACAGGCTCGCCCTTTGTGCGTGCTGCATTCATTTGGGTTCGCACCCGTGTTGCCAAACTCTGCCAAACCACCACAACTATATGTCATTCAAGATACCATGGAAGCAGATTTCTTCCAGCAACATACATGCAAGCCAAAGTGGCCATGACATATGCACTTCCCTCCGTGACCATCAAGTTGCTTGCTAGCTGCTATTCTTCTTACTTTGTGCTAGCAACTACCATCATGAAGTTGTGCAGAGAAATTCTTTAAAAAATAACCAACCTTTCCAAGCTCAACACCCCACTGATCAAAAGAATTTATTCCCCAGATGAACCCCATTGTGGCAACTCTGTGCTCATATAGAGAAAGCAGCTGTTACAACAATTGCACCATGTCAGTTACCTATCCCAGTCATCTCCTGTACAAACAATTCAGCATCTCATAGACTTCAGTGCAATCCATAATCACAAGAGCAATGTCATTTTCCATTGCTGAAGAGAATATAACCAGATAGGAGGGGGCTCAGTTTACAGCCCATGCACCTGGCCTGTAGTGTAGGCATCCAGAGTTGGAAGCAGCATGCTGAGGGATGGTCGGTTTCCAGTAAATGTCTGCAAGATTCAGACCATCTTAATTTTGTCAGCTGCACCGCACACTCCAGATTACCTGTCTAGACTTATACAGGAAATGGATTCCCACAAAATTAAAACCATATAACAAAAGTGCATCATATCAGCTCCTAACAGCCAGACAAGCACCTTGTGGGGAATAAGATAGTCTGGAACACCCTCTGCTCGCAGTTCTTCACGTGTCTGCAGACCAATAGTCCCACAATTCAGTTTCAGAACACTTCTCAAGTCACCTTTGTTTGTTACCACCAGTCAGTGCTGATCTAGACATTTTTCACATTCTTCTGCTTGGTACCCAGATACAAAATTCAACTCAGCTTAAGTCAACAAAAATTCAGCATCCACAGTGCTGAGCACCCAAAGTGTCCTTACAGATTATGCTAGAATATAGTTAGTACAAATTTGTACTACATTTCTATACTACATGGCAAGTTTAAGCTCCATGAAAGTCTATCACAAGTTATGTGTAGTGAAGAAGCTGACCTTTCCATATGCAAGTGCATCAGCTTGAGCGAAAAAGTTGCACATGAGCTCATCATGGTTGCTGACAATCTCACCTGGTATTACAGGGGATGCCCAACCACACCACAAGCAGTTAGTGGGAACTGTAACAAAATCCAGGTCCGTGCACCTGTGGCATCACTGAGATGTAAACAGATCTGATTCCACAGGATGGATAAGGTCTTGAGTACAACCTTTCAAATATACTGACTGCTGGCTCTTGATAATTCCAATGAAATCACAAGGAACAACACGGCCCTACATGTCCAGCAAACCCAATAACACAAATGAGCACAAGATAGAAACCCATCCATCCTGGAGAGAAAGTTGAGAAGCTCAGACTGGAAGGTTCAACTACTATAAGGAACACAGGTCTTGCTGGCTTGAAATAGATTCCAGTTACCATGAGAGGCTCAATGAATGTAAGACACTTGTGGCAGTACTACAAAGCCAAGAACTTTGCAAAGTGAAAAGGATACATTCATTTCCTACCCAAGAGAGTCACCTGATGTATAAGCTGGTAAAAGCTGTGTTGGCCATTGGTACCAGGCTCACCGAAATCAATTTCACCAGCCTCATATGGTAGTGTTTCTCCATCAATAGAGACCCCCTTGCCATTACTCTCCATACTGACCTACAGGAAGTGAACCCACTACAGAACATGATAAGTACAACTGTGCAGATAAGACAACCCATCAGTTTGTGTCTGCAGTGTTCCATCAGAGCTTAAACCTAATAGTCTTTCATGAGAGGCACTAGTGTCAAATGGCTGGTGACCTGAGCTGGTCTGCTGGAACTATTACCATTGTCTGGAAACACTGTCACGAAAAAAAATATAGCATCCGGTAGCAACCCAAAACCAAATGAAAATATAACTACTAAAAATTGCATAGGTACCTGCTGAATATGTGGGGCCAATTTCTGAAGAGCCTGACAATAAGGTAAAATTGCCTGCCAATACCAGAAGCTAAACATTTGAGCCACTTGTGAGCCACTGAAGCATTCTGCACAAGAATAAAAACGGATTTCTGTGGCACAAAGTAGAAGTCAACAAGCTAACAGAAGACAGACAATTTCCCACCAAACACAAAGATGAATCTCCTCCAAGGTAGCCATTCATTTAGCTTGCCAATTCAACATGTAGCATATCCTGCACAATAGAAATGGAGTTGCTACTAAATGACATGTGAACATGAGAGATCCGATATCATACATCCAAATTTACACACTTACCATTGCAGAGCAGTCATGAAAAGATACATTCCAGACAGTTAATAATCCCAGAAGAACCTGCACAGTTCACCAAAGGTGATATGATTAGCACAAAGGTAGGGCAGATCTCATGAAAAAACTTCAGAAAGGAGAGAATCAATTCATCAATCAACTCCCAGTTTTTTTTCTGCAAACATTGTGCAAAGACATGGCTATACTGTTATTTTTCACTCTGGAGCATCCACAGCATCATCCAACTTTTAATAAGATCAGGTGCAGAGAATCAGCTCATACAGGAAGATTCTCTTCCAAGGGAGCATTGCGATAATGCTTGTCAATGCTCCAGGCACCTTCCAGGAACCTTCATGATGTCACAACAATGTCACAACAATGCTTGCATGAGAAATACACACCAGAAAAACTGAGGATTGAGTATATAACATCAAACACCCAAGCAGATCAAACACTGGAAGCCTGTCCTTCAAGTCATCAGGCTTCGTATTAAAGAGCAATGGCACTAATGCCTGGCCTGGAGGTCACAGGTGGCAGCTGAACATACAACATGAAGATATCACCCAACTAACCAAGCAGAGACATCCACAGTTCTGGCAAGAACTTCCTCAATCTGTTCTAGATGTTTGATTACCTACTGAGGAGACCAAAAACTAAAACTTACTTCTGCACCGTCTCAAACCCATACTGGAGAGCCAGAGGCACCGCACCCACAGCACTGCAAACTGCCTCAGAAGTTGTGATAAGATCAGGAGACAATCCTTAGCAGCCTTTTTTTTGGGGGCAAAATTTTGCATGTATGCAACAATTTTTATTTATTTTTCTAATTTTTACCATTGCAAGATTCCTTTTAGATACCTTTTAGTTCACCACATTCTGAGGAGAAAAACTTGGAAGTTGCCATATCTAGACACTGGGTTCTTGGAAGCAGCAAATACATAGCAGGCTTCTAGAAAATGTCTACAGTCCTCTCTAACCTGTAGCCAAATTTGGCTCTTTCCTCTTGTGCACGGTTGCCACTGTGGCTACATCACAAAACTGGGAAAAAAAACCGTGATCCTTAGGATGCAGGCACTCAAGCAACAAACACATGGAGTTTCCATGAGCAACTGACTGCTCTCTAGGTTAAGTAGAGAAAGTTTTCATGAGAAGAGAATTATCCATACCGCTGTACCGTCCTCCAACCCAGTCCCAGAAAGCAAACGCATTGGCCGGATCAATCCCAAACTCCTTCACAAGCTGCAAGGCAATTCAAGGTGATACCCAAATAAGTACTTGAGATCCCATTGTCCCAAGCCTAGCATTTCTGGGAGATTAAGGTTATCAGGCTGATATGCAGAAATGGTTACTACCATGAAGAGAAACTGTGAGGGAGGAGCCATGACTAGGTACAGATAAGGGTATCCATGACCAACATGCAACACTCCTCTTAAAGGAGGGAGGACAAATCACCTTCAGATTGGTGCTGACAGCAATCATATGCTTGGACACAGCTTCAGGCCTGAACAGCAGCCCACACTAATAGGTTGAGCCCCCCCAATTGAGTAATGCAGAAAAGCAAAATAACTGGTAGTTCAGATTAGAAAAAATAAATAAGGCACAGAATGGGACGTCAACTTGCCCTAATGCAGAGGTAATCCAAGCTCTCAATGTGCGAGCATTCAGCATGGTCTCAGCAGTTGTGAAAGTCTTGGACACCACTACCACTGCCATATCAATTCAAAGCATGAGAGCCTGAGCAATGTCAGATCTACACTGGTTTTTACATTGACAGATCTACACATAACATCTGACACAACTGCTTATTACAGGGAGATAGGGTGGGAATCAACCCAATGTGGTTTCTTGCTCAAGTCCATTGAGGGCACATGCAACATCAACAGGATCCACATTGGATAGGCTGCACACACCAGCACCCATGACTGTCAAGAGGAGTAGCTGGACTGGAACTTTGTCAATCAACACCCAGACCAACCAGTTCATAGGCAGATACATGATCAAATCTGTGCCAGACGCATCTGGCCTAGTAGCACTTGAAGATCTTAGTCACAAAGGACTGCAGAGCAAGGTACATACAAACGAAGTCTGCGACCCTTGGAGCTTTTTGCTGTCCCAGGTTCTGCAAAACAAGTACTGGGTTATCAGTGTCACATGAACCAATGGTTCTCCCAACTAAAACATATGTGAACAATAGAGACAAAACTGAAGCAGAAATATGGTCTTACCTGTCTGCAGTGCAGTGTGGACAAAGAGTGGCCCCAAAAAGCTTCCACCAATTCCAATTGCCACAACATCAGTCAACGGCTTCCCTGTGACACCAACCTGATGAGAGATACAGGCAGTCAATTAAGAGTAAATTAAGGAGAACTGAACTTACACAACAAACCTCACATCATATGTGCTTACCCAAGTCCCATTTCGCACACGATCTGTGAAATCCTTTATCTTGTCGAGGACTTCCCACACATCTGGAACCACATTCTTGCCATCACAAGAAATCTGCTCGTATCGTGGAGCTCGCAGAGCCACATGCAAGACGGCACGACCTTCAGTCTTATTGATCTGCCCACACAACAAAAACAGCTACATGAGCAACTAAGGACAAACTCCAGTTCCAAAATATCATAGATTGTACAACAAGGCAAAGAGGGCCCTTTATAACCCTCTGAGGTGATATATTAAGTAAATATAAGTAGTTTTGAGGAAGGAAAGGTCATTGAGGGCAGACATGTTCTCCATTGAACATTGACTCAATCTTCTCCTTCAGCTTTGCCTCCTGCATTCCACGTGCAAATATAGTTAGGGACCTCTTTGTCATCCTCTTGAGAGCACCATGCTTATTACCTCATTCTGCCTGCTCATTATAACCAGCAGTTGATCCTACAACAGATGCCAAACAAAAACATCCAGACAAATGCAGATTACTTACTTTTGCAAGTGCCAACAGCTTCTCAAGTGTTTCATGTGTCACACGTTGACGAGAAAAATCCACCACAACTCCATCATACTCCCTGTAATGCAGCCAACCCAAACTTAGTTTGGGCATCAAGGCCTCCTTGACTAATTGACAGTTTTATTCACACACATTTTATCAGTGCCCTCATTCAGTTACAGATTCATATGACACATTTCTTTTCCAGATGTTGGATTTTTCTGTAATTTGAAACTAACCAATTTGCAGTCAGAAAAGTTAACTATATTGTAGAACCATCTCCAGTGACTTTGACTCAAAAGATTTTCAATAATATGATAACTCTCATGGGAATTGAGATTTACATACTTTATCATCCCCTCACAACGTTCCTTGTCCTTCAACAGCTCTCGCAGATGAGTCTTATTGATATGTCCCAGATGATTCTGCACAACTGACAGTCCTTACATGAGCAAAGAAAGAGTCTGAAAGACAGCAATGGGCATGCAAAATTTCTTGGCCCATACCTCCAATTAATGGCTGACAGTCTCACATACACCATCTGCAACAAGAACATTGCAAAATGCTCCGCCAAAGCAAGTTTCCAATGGTCAACATATGCAATTGAGGACACTGTTCAAACCCTAAAAAAACAGAAAGTCTCACCCACCTTAAGGCTGTTCCATGCTGGAGTCTCTGAAATCAGTGCTGACTTTGAAACCACAGCTGTTGCCTTGACATTCAGCAAGTCTTCAGTGTCAGTTACAAAATGCATGTCTTCTGAATGTGAGCTTCCCACATCCACCCAACCAATCGAATTGAACTATACACACTCTCTTCCACTCTCTCATGAAGACTCATGTGTCCACTCTGAATCCACCAAAATTCAATGCAAGAGTTCCCTGCTCTGCTACAAGCATTTTCCACAATGGTGCTCAAGCAGGTGTGCACAACTGCTGCCCCTACTCACAACTTAAGGCCCTTATATTATCTGGCCCATGCACAATCAACCAAGGAGTTAAAAGACTTGATCTCATGCTGGCAGATACACTGGAATGACTGTTACCTGCCTATTTTCAGTGTAGATGTTCCAAGAATTTACGGGGCTCAATTTCAAAGGGGCGGACAGGGTGCCACAATAGTTCTTTCCACCATTTCTTACTGTAAGTGTGGCATTGCTCATGAGGATTGCCAAAAGTATACAACAAAACTAGACATATTGATTATAGATCTTCCCCACAAAGATCTGCTTCAGTCCATTGACCATCAAGTATGAGAGATGACATCTGCTTACCATTGGGCAAACTGGATGGTGTGCAATTCGCAGATGCTGCTGACCAACTCCCAAACTTAGTTGCTGTGTATTTAGAAACCTGCACAAACACAAAGCCCACAACAACTGCTGAGGCCCTGCTCACAGACTAGTTGTTTGATTTACAAACCCCCACCATCATCAGTCATCACCCACTAACCCCCAACACCTTCTTCCCAAACTGCAGCTCTGTGCTTTGGACACCTGCAATGCATCTTGGAAGACTGGATTAGAATGTGCCTGATTGGATCCTTCCTTTCCCACGATGATTGCTTGCACACTACTACATGATTCAGGGTTCTTGAAGCTTCCTAAAAAAGGAACAACATTGCAGATTCCCACAAATTGCACCCCAGCACACTTGCCATGATCTTCAACTCTTGCCTGTTCAAAAAGTGACTTTGATAGAAGAGATAGTGTCACAAGAAACTTCTCTATTTCCTCTCCAATTCATCCCATACATTGATTGACCCTTGAGGTCAAAAAAATCAGTGACAAGATTGAGATACAAAATCAGATTGCATGCCCACAAAACCACCACCACCCACAACGTCCTTTTCATAGATTTACAAGAGATTTTTCCTCTACAATTCCCATCAGCTAACGGCTGCCTTTAACAAATCAAGCCATGACAACGTTGAGATCGTAGCAAGATCGATCGACCCCAGCCCACAAAACCCCACACTTCCCATCAACAGCAGCTCCAGGAAAACAATATGAGAACTAGAGGAAGGAGACCCCAGGGATGAAGTACCACCACCACCACTAGCTCCAGACCCACAAGGTTTTCTCTCTAGAACTCCCACAAATTTGTCATGCGGTCATCAATCTACCCACAACGTTCACCAAAAGCGCAAGATCAGGAGCGATCCGCAGATGGGTATGATGAACTCCTGCCAAAGTCAAAGGCTACTACCACTGTCCACTTTCTTTATTTCCCCCGCCTCACGCATTGCCCCATGCATCATCACAAATCTCCCCATGAAATCGATAAGATCGCGAACGAATGCCTTCGACTTTGGATTCCAATAGTATGCGCCACCCCTTTGTGGACCAACCCCGATTGCATTACGGGTCAGGAGAAGGCGAGAAGGGGATGGATGGATGGGTGGGTGGGTGAGGAGGAAGACAAGGAAAGACGGTTCTGAGGATAAGCAAGAGACTACTGACCTGCGGAGAACGGGCGAAGGAGAAGCTGAAAAGACGGAAGAGGAAACGGAAGCAAGCAGACGATGGCACGACTCCAGAGAAGTGGACGAGGATGCAGCAGCAGCAGTTGCGATGGGGACAGACGACGACGCAGCAGGCGTGTGCAGCAACATGACGACTCTTCTCGCTCAGTGAGAGAATGCAGCAATAAAAAGGGAGAGAAGAAGCGAGAGCAACGCGAGCAAAGCGCTTGTCCGGGCCCCGTCCGTTTGTCTGTCTGTTCTGTCCGTCCGTGCGTGCATGCGATCCAAACCCTTTCCTTTCCTTAGCTTGGCTTTCCTTTCGTTTCTTTTGCTTTCCCTCCAGTCTGACGATGAAAGGAGAAGCCCGGCTGGAAGGACGGCTGCGGGCGCAAAGGGGAAACGTGTGGGTGCTATTGGTGCGTCATTGAGGGGCTGCCAAACAAAGTGCGCGATGAGATGAGAGAACTGTCCTCTGCGGCACCCACGCACTGTTCCCCTGCGCCCCCATCGCCGTTCCCCACGCACCTCACGAAATCAGACCGCGGCCCAAGAACGGAGGACTTTCGCCACGCCCCACCACAGATGAATGAATGAATGAATGAATGAATGAATGATTGACTGAATGGATGAATGAATGAATGAGTGGATGGATGGGATGCTCTATCGTGATCCTTCCGTCGAAGTCTGATAGTATTTCGAGATCTGGCATTTTGAGCAAAAGATAGTGAATCTTGGAGTGAATATTCGATTTCATTTCAACTGGATGAATGAAAGGATGGATGGAATGCTCTCATCATTATCCTTCCATCCAAATCTGTAGTTTTTGAAATCTGCCGAAAATCTAGGAAAATCTGGTTTTCCCAAAAAAAACAGGGAATATGTGGTGAAATATTTCCTTTTCATTTTTATTTTCTGCATTTGTGCGAAATCTCAGGCACAAAATATGGCGGATTAGAAACAGGGGTTTTCTTTTCAATTTATCACAATTTTGGCAAAAAGTTTCCAAAACAATAGCAAAATTAGTCGAATTTACAGTCTGAAAACAAAATTTTCCCAATTTTTTTTTTTCAAAACAATAACAAAAATTGTCAGCAGAAAAACATTGGATTTGAATTTAGCAAAACTCAATCCAACGACTTTTCTGATTATGGTAATGGCACCTAAGGAGCAAGGCATTCCCCAAATAAGAGCCCACCCAAGGCAGAGTCCCTTTGGATGTTAATTTCATGAACTTTGTGCTGGTGCTTTTACATGTAGGATAAAGCTTGAGGCCTCAGGCTATACCAAGTGTAAAGCACTGGGCAAATTTTTAATTTTTAATATTTATTTTCTCATGATACCCAATAGATACCCTTTGCATATCACAGGAAAAAAAAGGGAAGCCCACATTTCAAAAACAAAATGTGCACATGAGCAAACATTACATTTTTCATAAGGACCTCCTTGGATTTCTCTAGTGCATTTGAGAGCGCGATGCAAAGTATTAGAACTTTCATGGCATTTTGGAAAAAATGAAACACCCACAAGCATGGCTCTCCATTTTTTGAAATGCCTTGCACCATTTTATTTGTTTTTGCGTGTGCTACTTGTTGGGCATCACAGGAAAATAAACTTAAAAAATAAAATCCAAGTGTGATCATTACGCTCAGTAAAGCCCTTCATCACAGGCTCTATCTATCATCAGGACTGGGCTTCACCTCACAAAGAAAGGCCCTTATTTCAATAAAGCCCATGGCCTCAAGCTCTACCCTACACAACATGCCCCTTCATGGAGCAAAAATTCTATGCAGAAAGATGACCTGCAACTACACTACAAAATATCCACCCAGTGTGTAATGTAAAGTAATTTAACACACGATTTAAACCCACTAAACTTTGTTTATCACATGATTTAAATCCGCTAAACTTTGTTGGCTTTCTGTGTAAGGAAAAGACTATGGAACCAGGTAATATTCATTTGGCCCCACATTTTGAGGAATGTTCACAAGGGTGTTACTGTGGAAACTTGTGGTGAGTTCATTTTTGGGAACTTGGTTGATTCGCTGTTTCTGGTTTGAACTTGCCACAAGGGATACAGCCATTGCTAAGGGAGAGAGCCATTACGAATGAACCACTCTTTTTTTAACATTGTTCTATGCACAAGCTTTTTGTTAATGTACCATAATGGGGGTCCAGTTGGTAAGCATGATGTTAGCAGATGTTGGGTTGATGTTAGTCAGATTCTCTCTTTGAGTTGTTAAAGTCAAAGAAATATGGAAGCCCATACTCTGTGGGGTGGAAGCAGGGTTTCTTTCCATATTTTTTTAATTTGTAGCACCAATGGCAAGGGCATGTGTGAGACGTAGTGCCCATATGCCTTACTTGCCCCAAAAAAACAGTGTAATGCATGTGTCTAAATCCAACAACAGAAGTGAAAATTTGGCAAAGGGTTTTGAATTGGTAGAGGCAAACTTGTGGTTCTTACTTACATATCGTAGTGAACAAAAAGCAGGCTCGAAGGTTGTAAAGATGTTTGGGTTTTAAGTTTTTGGCATACAAATTTATTATGCAATTATGTAATATATGACATTTGTAATTAAGATAAAATATTATGTAATTAATAATTCTAACACTTATGGATGATCTGGACCCTAATCACAAACTTTTTCATTGCAACACAAGGTATTTGTATAAGTCAACAAAGTTAGTGTCATAACACACATGATTTCAAAACATGATTGTGACGCATGCAAAAAACACAACAACAATTGTATCTTGATTCTTTGCATCCAACCACACTAATTAGCTCATTCTTGATGAGATCATAAAATTAGAACAACCAATTACCAAACCCATATGTCTAAATGTAGATTAGTTCTCATCTTAGCAATTAGAAATCTTGTAATCTTTCTGAACATGTTTCAAAGGTCGTTGCACGTTAATTCATCTTGTTTTCACATTTTGAAAAACTTTGGGTCTTTTTGTTCCTACAATCTCAACAAGCTTGATGAATGTAGGATGATGTTTTGAGGAACTAAAGAAGTACCCATCAATGATTGAAAGACATCCTTCAATAGACATTATGAACAAGCTTTGCATTGCAAAGTTGGTTGACGCGCTCCCAAGTCACGGGGTGAAACCCACTTGAGGGTTTCACAAAGTCAAGTTGCGGAAAGTTGAACTTGGTAGCACGCTCCCGGCTTCCAACTGTAGAAAGGGGTAGAGGGTCGAGTTGGAAGCCCCGGGATTAGACTAGGAAGAGGGACTAGCTTAGCTCGTGTGAATCTGCATCCAAAAAACCAACCAAATCGGGTTAGTTTAACATTCGGGACACCCTTGGGTGTTGGGACTTGCCATGGGCACTTGGACACACAAGACTCACCACGGCCCGGACTCGAGGGAAGCCACCACCTTCCCCCATATAGTATTCTCTGCGGCTGGTCGCGGAGGCTACATCCGAATGGCACAATTTCCCGAGACTCCCGAAATGGAGTCCCGAAATTGTCCCGGCAGGATTCCTGGAACTTTGAACCGCCATAACTCCCGACTACAGAGTTGGATCGCAACGAGGTCTAAACCAAAGTTGTAGCCCTCGTCGAGATCTTTCCAACGCCATGTCGTAAACTCAAATCGGACGTCGGGAAGAGGTCGATTCCCGACATTTAGTGGTCGGGAGTCAAACTGTCAGTTTGACTCCCGGCCCTTCTTTTGCCCATAACTTGAGCTGCAGATGTCCGAATTGCTAATGCGAGGGCATTTTCGATATCTACGTTT
>Ga0116227_10010929_pt1 | contig 15551 bp, 16 predicted proteins | sample S1TSphgellanicum_FD_89693 | JGI IMG/M metagenome (GOLD analysis project Ga0116227, IMG submission 89693) | Host-associated microbial communities from peat moss isolated from Minnesota, USA - S1T2_Fb - Sphagnum magellanicum MG | ecosystem: Host-associated > Plants > Peat moss > Unclassified... | reverse complement strand
GTGCGCCAAGATCCGTTCGCTGACGAGCGCAGGTCTGTTGGCCGAAACGTTCTCGCGGATCCGCCGCGGCGATTCGGTGATGTCGCTGTTTGCGGAAAGTTAAGTATTTGCGAAGGCGCGACGCGCGGTTACAAGTCGCACGCTGCGCTTTTGCACAATCGGCATGGACGAACGAAGGTTCGTGCCGTCGAGTCTGGGGCCTCAGCCAATCTGGCATGAAGGCCCCGTTTTTACTGCCTGGTCGCGGGCAGTGCATTGGAGATTCAAAATGAAAGTAGTCGCTTTCGAGCGTTCACAGCAAGGTACGGGTGCGAGCCGCCGCCTGCGTATTACCGGCAAGACGCCGGCAATCGTTTATGGCGCTGGTGCTGAACCGCAAATGATCGAACTCGATCACAACGCGTTGTGGCACGCCCTGAAGAAAGAAGTTTTCCATTCGTCGATTCTCGATCTGGAAGTCGGCGGTAAGGCGCAACAGGTTCTGCTGCGCGACGTGCAATACCATCCGTTCCGTCAGCTCGTGCTGCACGTGGACTTCCAGCGCGTCGATGCAACGAAGAAGCTGCACACCAAGGTGCCGCTGCACTTCATGAACCAGGAATCGAACCCGGCTGTCAAGCTGTCGGGCGCGGTGATCTCGCACGTTCTGAACGAAATCGAAATCGAGTGCCTGCCGTCGGCACTGCCTGAATTCCTCGAAGTCAACCTCGCAACGATCGAAGCTGGTCACACGATGCACGCCAAGGACATCGTCCTGCCGGCTGGCGTCGCACTGGTTGCACACGTTGAAGCTGAAAACCCGGTGGTCGCCTCCGCGACGATCCCGGCTGGCGCGATCGCCGAAGGCGACGCTGCTGCTGCAAGCGAAGGCGAAACGCCGGCCGCTTAAGCTGCATACAGCGAGCAATCCTCTCGATCCGTTTCAATGGAACGGACGATGTGACCCGCCGCGGTTCGCCCCGGCGGGTTTTTTTTGTTTTTTCGGGCCGCGCGGCACGCCACCGGCCTTTAACCCATCATGACTCAATCATGATCAAGCTGATCGTGGGGCTCGGCAACCCGGGCGCCGAATATACCGCGACGCGTCACAACGCCGGTTTCTGGCTGGTCGATCAACTGGCGCGCGAAGCCGGCACTACCTTGCGTGACGAACGCCGCTTTCACGGTTTCTACGCGAAGGCTCGCTTGCATGGCGAAGAGGTGCACCTGCTCGAGCCGCAGACGTACATGAACCGCTCGGGGCAGTCGGTTGTCGCGCTTGCCCATTTCTTCAAGATCCTGCCCGACGAGATTCTCGTCGCGCACGACGAACTCGATCTGCCGCCCGGCACCGTCAAGCTGAAGCTCGGCGGCGGTAGCGGCGGGCACAATGGCCTGAAGGACATTTCCGCGCATCTGTCGTCGCAACAGTATTGGCGGCTGCGCATCGGCATCGGCCATCCGCGCGATCTGATCCCCGAAAGCGCGCGCGCCGGCGCCAAGCCCGACGTCGCCAACTACGTGCTGAAGCCGCCGCGCCGCGAAGAGCAGGACGTGATCGACGCGTCGATCGAACGTGCGCTTGTGCAGATGCCGCTCGTTGTCAAAGGCGAGCTCGACCGGGCGGTCATGCAGTTGCATCGCAACGCGTAGGCGGCGGGTTTCGCCGCGATTGCCCGGCTATCATCAGGATCGAATCGCAGCCATCTATTGGAGGCCCGCTTGAGCCGCTACTGGAGTGACATCGTTAGTCGTCTGACGCCGTATGTGCCGGGTGAACAGCCCGCACTCGCCCATCCCGTCAAGCTCAATACCAACGAGAACCCGTATCCGCCGTCGCCGCGCGTGCTGGCGGCGATCCGTCACGAACTCGGCGACAGCGCGGAATCGCTGCGCCTTTATCCCGATCCGACGGCGCGCAAACTGCGCGAGACCGTCGCGGCACACCACGGCATCCGCGCCGAGCAGGTGTTCGCCGGCAACGGTTCGGACGAGGTGCTCGCTCTGACGTTCCAGGCGCTGCTCAAGCACGACAAGCCCATCCTGTTCCCGGACATCACGTACAGCTTCTATCCGACGTACGCGCGGCTCTTCGAGGTCGACTACCGCACCCTCCCCGTCGACGATGCATTCGCCATCCGCGTCGACGACTACGTTTTGCCCAACGGCGGCGTCCTCTTGCCGAATCCGAACGCGCCGACGGGCCACCCCTTGCCGCTCGCCGAGATCGAACGGCTGGTGGCGCGGCATGCGGAATCCGTAGTGGTGGTCGACGAAGCGTATGTGGATTTCGGCGGACAATCGGCGGTTTCGCTGATCGACCGCTATCCGAATCTGCTGGTGGTGCAGACGGTCTCGAAGTCGCGCTCGCTGGCCGGCATGCGGGTGGGATTTGCGTTCGGCAATGCGGCGCTGATCGAGGCGTTGACCCGCGTCAAGGACAGCTTCAACTCGTATCCGCTCGACCGGCTCGCCCAGGTCGCGGCGATTGCCGCCTACGAAGACGACGCGTGGTTCCGCAACAGTTGCGCGAAAGTCGTCGCGAGCCGCGAGCGTCTTTCCGCAGGCTTGACGGCGCTTGGCTTCAACGTCGTACCGTCAGGAGCGAATTTCGTGTTCGCTCGCCATGAAGGCTACGACGCGGCCACGCTCGCCGCCCGGCTGCGGGACAAGGAGATTTTCGTGCGCCATTTCAAGGCACCGCGGATCGATCAGCACTTGCGCATTTCGATTGGCACCGACGCAGAATGCGACACACTGCTCGATGCACTGCAGGACGTGTTTCGCGCTTACGTGGGATAAGTAGACTGCGTGGGACAGGTGCATGCGCCGCCTCGCCCACGCACCCTCAGGCCTTCGCGGCCTGCAACGCGTGGTACTTCGCCATCAGGCCTTCAGGCGTCTCCAGATGCTCCGGGTCGCGCGGAATGCATTCCACCGGGCACACCTGGATACACTGCGGCTCGTCGAAATGACCGACGCATTCGGTGCATTTCTTCGGATCGATCACATAGATTTCCGGGCCCATCGAAATGGCGTCGTTCGGGCACTCAGGCTCGCAGACGTCGCAATTGATGCACTCGTCGGTAATCATCAGGGCCATACTTCTCTCACTTCACGCCGGCGCAAGGCCGGCTGTCATTCCGTCAAGACCACAGTTTACGCCGGTTAGGACTGCCCTGCCTGGCCATTGTCCTGATCCAGCAAGGCCACCTTGTCCTTCAGCCATTTTTCGACGGACGGGAACACGAACTTGCTGACGTCGCCGCCCAATTGCGCAATCTCGCGCACGATGGTGCCGGAGATGAACTGGTATTGATCGGACGGCGTCATGAACATGGTTTCGACGTCGGGCAGCAGATAGCGGTTCATGCCGGCCATCTGAAACTCGTATTCGAAGTCCGACACGGCGCGCAGGCCGCGCACGATGACGCGGGCGTTATTGCTGCGGACGAAATCCTTCAATAACCCCTTGAAGCTCATGACCTGCACGTTCGGATAGTGACCGAGCACTTCGTGGGCGATATCGAGGCGCTCTTCGAGCGTGAAGAACGGCTTCTTGTTGCGGCTGTCGGCGACGCCTACCACCAGCGTGTCGAAAATACTCGACGCGCGCCGAACGAGGTCTTCGTGACCGCGCGTCAGCGGGTCGAACGTACCCGGGTACACGGCGACTACCATGAGACTTCTCCTCTCTTCAGACAAATGGGCACGTCAAGCACGCCCGCAGGACGCGTTTGCCGCCGGTCGCGCGCGTGACGGCTAGCCGTCCGGCGCTTGTTTTAGAACGCGCATTATTCCTCATTTTCGCGCTGCAGCAAATGATAGTGGACCGCTCCCGCCTTGCCCTGCCGCACGATGGTCCAGCCCGCCAGCGCGGGCGTTTGTGCGATCTCGAGCGCCTCGCCGGCTTCCACATAGAGGAATCCTTCGGCGCTGACGAGCCGCACCGCCAGCTCCAGCGCGCGGCCCAGCAGGTCGGAGTCGAACGGCGGGTCGAGGAACACCACGTCGAACGACGCGGGCGCAAGGCTTGCCGCGAGGCGCAGTGCGTCGGCCTCGGCGACTTCAATCGTGTTGGGCGCGAGGCGCGCCTGGTTGGCGCGCAACTGCCCGGCTGCCTTCGCGTGGCGCTCGACCATCAGAACCCGGGCCGCGCCGCGCGACGCCGCCTCGAAGCCCAGCGCGCCGCTGCCGGCGAACAGGTCCAGACAGCGCAGGCCGTCGAGCCGCTGGCCGAGCCAGTTGAAGAGCGTTTCGCGCACGCGGTCCGGCGTGGGGCGCAGACCGTCGAGGTCGAGCACGGGCAACGGCGTGCGCTTCCAGTCGCCGCCAATGATGCGGATGGCGTGCGGCTTGCCGCGGTTGGACGACGCGCTGTGCTGACGGGGTGCAGAAGTACGGGGCATGCAGATTCGAACAGTTGAACAGGTTAGGCGATTTGCCCGCAGGCGCTTGCTGGCACCGGGGTTGGAGCGCCAACGTTACCACATGGGGGCACGCATCTCACCCTGGCCGGACGGCTAATGCTATCCATGCGGGCTTGCCTGATAAAATAAGCGGCTTCCAGCGCCTTGCATCCCGCATTGCCACGCTGCCTGCCGCTGCCACCGGTGTTCGCCGGCTGCGCGCACCGGCGCTCGCTCTCACCACGCCAGACCATGTTCAGCTTTTTCAAACGATTCAAGGGTTCGAAAGAGCCCGACGCAACGCCCGAGGAGTCGCAGACGGCGCCGGAATCCGTTGCGCCCGCGGCAGGCGCCGTGGAGCGGCCATCAGCGCCGGCAGCTCCCAAGGCCACCGCTACGCCGCAGCCGGCCAGTGTCAATGGCGCGCAAGCGGCACCCACCCTCAGCCGGCCGCAAACGCCGCTTCAGGCAGAACCTGACGAAAGCGCGCTCGAAACCGTCGAGATCGTGCCGCCGCCGCTGCCCGAAGCCTCGGCGAAGAAGTCCTGGCTCACGCGCCTGAAGAGCGGCCTGTCGAAGACCAGTTCGAACCTGACGGGCATCTTCGTCGGCACCAAGATCGACGAGGACCTGTACGAGGAACTCGAAACTGCCCTGCTGATGTCCGACGCCGGCGTCGACGCCACCGAATTCCTGCTCGAATCGCTCCGCGAAAAAGTGCGCGCCGAGCGGCTGAGCGATCCGCAGCAGGTCAAGACCGCGCTGCGCACGCTGCTGATCGACCTGCTCAAGCCGCTTGAAAAATCCCTGATGCTCGGCCGCGCCCAGCCGCTCGTGATGATGATCGCGGGCGTGAACGGCGCGGGCAAGACCACCAGCATCGGCAAGCTGGCGAAGCATCTGCAGAGCTTCGATCAGTCCGTGCTGCTCGCCGCCGGCGACACGTTTCGCGCCGCCGCCCGCGAACAGCTCGCGATCTGGGGCGAACGCAACAACGTGACGGTCGTATCGCAGGAAAGCGGCGATCCGGCCGCGGTGATCTTCGACGCGGTGGGCGCCGCGCGCGCGCGCAAGATCGACGTGCTGATGGCCGACACGGCCGGTCGTTTGCCGACCCAGTTGCATCTCATGGAAGAGCTGCGCAAGGTCAAGCGCGTGATCGGCAAGGCCATGGACAGCGCGCCGCACGAGGTGCTGCTCGTCATCGACGCGAACACCGGTCAGAACGCCCTCACGCAAGTGAAAGCATTCGACGACGCGCTGGGCCTCACCGGTTTGATCGTCACCAAGCTCGACGGCACGGCCAAGGGCGGCATTCTTGCGGCGATTGCACGGCAACGGCCGATCCCGGTGTACTTCATTGGAGTCGGCGAGAAGGTCGAAGATTTGCAGCCGTTCAGCGCGGAAGAGTTTTCCGACGCGTTGCTGGGCGGTTGACCAGCAACGCGGCCAAAAGGGCCGCAGGCAAGCCGCACAATCACCGCACCAACAAAGAGGGCACCCCGCGGGGTGCCCTCTTTGCTTCTAGCCTGACCACCAGCCAAACCGGCCAGTCAGTCAGCTACCTTCGTCACTCCGCATCCGGCTGCACACCAGGCGCCGCCCGCGCGAACGCGTCGAGTTGCGACGCGTGATCGTGAATGCGCTGGATCGTCGGAAATCGCGTCACGTCGATCTTGAAGCGTTGCGCGTTGAACACCTGCGGTACGAGACACGCATCGGCGAGCGTCGGCGTGTCGCCGAAGCACAGCTTGCCGGTCCGCGAATCGCCGGCCAGATGCTGTTCGAGCGTCGTAAAACCCGCCTCGACCCAGTGACGATACCAGGCGTCCTTGGTCTCGTCGTCGGTGCCCACCGTGTGCTTCAGATACCTCAGCACACGCAGGTTGTCCAACGGATGAATCTCGCAGGCAATCTGCAGCGCCACCGAGCGCACATAGGCACGATCGGCCGGCGCCTTCGGCAATAACGGCGGCTCTGGATGCGTCTCCTCCAGATACTCGATGATCGCGAGCGACTGCTGCAGCACGTTGTCGCCATCCACCAGCGTGGGCACCACCCCATCCGGATTCAGCTTGCGATACTCCGGCTTAAGCTGCTCACCGCCATCGCGCAGCATGTGGATAGGCGCATAGTCGTACGGCAGATTCTTCAGGTTCAGCGCAATGCGCACGCGATACGACGCCGAGCTCCGAAAATAGCTATAAAGCTTCATATTGATTTGTCTCCTCCCCGCCGTGATTTCAGACGACCCGCACGCTGAACTCGCCTAGCCCATCCACGCCACCTTTCATCGTATCGCCCTTCACCACCGCGCCGACACCTTCAGGCGTGCCCGTGAAGATCAGATCGCCGGGGTGCAGTTCGTACAGCGTCGACAGGTAAGCCACCGTCTCCGCCACCGACCAGATCAGTTGCGACACGTCCGAACGCTGCTTTTCCTCACCGTTGACGTTCAGCCAGATCGCGCCCTTGCCGACCTGTCCCACTGTCGACACCGGATGGATCGGACCCAGCGGCGCCGAGTGGTCGAAGCCCTTCGCGGTGTCCCAGGGACGGCCCAGCTTCTTCGCTTCAGCCTGCAGGTCGCGACGCGTCATGTCGAGTCCGAGCGCATAGCCGTAGACATGCTCGAGCGCCTGCTCGACCGGAATGTCCTTGCCGGCCTTGCCGATGGCGGCGACCAGTTCCATTTCGAAATGGACGTTCTTCGACTGCGCCGGATACGGGAATTGGCCGGTCTCGCCTGGCGCGACATAGACCACGGCGTCGGCGGGCTTGCTGAAGAAGAACGGCGGCTCACGGTCAGGGTCGTGCCCCATCTCGCGCGCGTGCGCCTCGTAATTGCGGCCCACACAGTAGATGCGGCGCACCGCGAACTGATCGCTGGACCCCACGACCGGCACCGCGACCACCGGTGCGGGAGCAAACACGTAACTCATCCCGTTCTCCAATCTTTAGTAAGCGCCGCGGGCGCGGCAATAAAACGTTGAGTGTAACGCGCAGGGAAACATGGGTGGCGCGAGGACGGCACAAACGCGCCGCCCAGCGGGCCTTATGGCCGGATGGCCATACCGCCGCCATCTTCCCGCCAGCTTGCAAGATCGCTGCAGATGCGATACTCACTACAGGTACCGCTTCGAATACCGCCTCCGGCACGGCCGGCGGCAGCACCTTAACCTTTGAATACCGTGACCAACCGCGTCGAGCGCGAGGCCACCCAGCCACACTGAACCCGATGACCGAATCAGCTGAAACCGTTGCCTCCGAGTTCCCCTGCGCCCGCTTTATCAAGGAGATCGGCCGCGGCCCGAACGGCGCCCGCGCGCTCACGTCCGAGGACACGCACGCGCTCTATCGCGCGATGCTCGACGGACGCGTCGGCGATCTGGAACTCGGCGCGGTGCTGCTGGCGTACCGGGTGAAAGGCGAAACCGCCGACGAACTCGCCGCGATGCTGGCGGCCGCTCACGCCTCGTTCGAACCGATCCAGATTGCGCACGGCGCCTACCGGCCGGTGTCCATTCCCAGCTACAACGGCGCGCGCAAGCAGCCCAATCTGGTGCCGCTGCTCGCGCTGCTGCTGGCCCGTGAAGGCGTCCCGGTGCTCGTGCACGGCGTCACCGAAGACCCGGGCCGCGTGACCAGCGCGGAAATTTTCACGCATCTGCAGATTGCGCACGCGCAAAGCCACGCGGAGATCGAAGACAACCTCGCCGCGCGCCGGCTCGCCTTTGCGCCAATCACCGCTCTCGCGCCGAAGCTCGCGCGCCTGCTCGCCTTACGGCGCCGAATGGGCGTGCGCAATTCCACCCATACGCTCGTCAAGATCCTGCAGCCGTTCGCGCCGGCGGGGCTGCGGCTCGTCAACTATACGCATCCGCCCTATCGCGAGAGTCTCACCCAGTTGTTCAGCACACATCCGGATGCCGCCGCCGGCGGTGCGCTGCTCGCGCGCGGCACCGAGGGCGAAGCGGTGGCCGATACGCGCCGCCAGGTCCAGATCGACTGGCTGCACGACGGCATCTGCGACACGCGGGTGGCGGCCGAACGCTCGTCGGCCGACGCGCCTGAAGTGGAACTGCCGGAAGCGCGCGACGCCGCGACCACCGCCGCATGGATCGACGCCGTGCTGCGCGGCGAGGCGCCGGTGCCGGGCGCGATCGAGCGGCAGATCGAAGTGATCGTGGATATCGCCAGAACCCCGCTATGACGGGCGTCGCGGTATCGCCGAAACCGCAGTCATGACGGGCGTCGCGGTATCGCCGAAACCGCAGTCATGACGGGCGTCGCGGCGTGCTAAAGCCCGGCGCGCGACGCCGTGCAACGTGTCATTGCGCGGATCGGCGGTTGACACGCCGCGGCTCGCTCGCATACATTGGACCCATGCGTTCCCTTCCGAACACCCTCCGAATTACCTCCGGCCGCCTAGCGCGGCCCCTATCGCTACGTCTAGCGTAAGCCAGGCGTAGCGCCGCGCGTTGGCCGCCTCCGCGGCTCAGGCCCGGTCCTCAAAGCAGTTCCCGTAGTTCAGCGTCACCCCAAACCGTCGTTCCTTTTACAACCTGTCAGTCGTCTGCATTCGTCCGTTTACCCTTCGGACGAGTCGCGAGGGTCACATGCACGTTGCCTCTGCATCACTCAATCCCTTTACCGGCGTCATGATCGCCATGATGTGCCTTGTCCGCGCCCGTTCGTTGCTCCCGCTAGCGCCCGGCTGGCGGGCCGTGCACCTGTGGCAGCCCGTCCGCCGCTCGACGCCACACCCCTTGGCATCCAACGAAACGAACGAGGCTCACCATGTTGCGCAACCCCGCTGAGAAATACCGTCCCTTCCCCGCCGTCCGTTTGACCGGCCGAAAATGGCCCAGCCGCACGATCCAGCAGGCGCCGGTCTGGATGAGCACCGATCTGCGCGATGGCAACCAGGCGCTGATCGAACCCATGAACAGCGCGCAAAAGCTCGAATTCTTCGAGATGCTGGTCGCGATCGGCTTCAAGGAAATCGAAGTCGGCTTTCCGTCGGCTTCGCAGACCGACTTCGATTTCGTGCGCAAGCTGATCGACGAAAAACGCATTCCCGACGACGTGACGATCGAAGTGCTCGTCCAGGCACGCGAGGAACTGATCGCGCGCACCTTCGAAGCGCTCGACGGCGTGCCGCGCGCGATCGTGCATCTCTACAACGCGATCGCGCCGTCGTTCCGCAAGATCGTCTTCAACCAGTCGAAGGATGAGGTGAAAGCGCTCGCGGTCGAGGGCACCCGGCTCATCAAGCAGTACGCGCAAGCGCGGCCGCAGACGCACTGGATCTACCAGTACTCGCCGGAAACCTTCAGCATGACCGAGCTGCCGTTTGCCCGCGAGGTGTGCGACGCGGTCGCGCAAACGTGGCGGCCCACGCGCGATCACAAGATGATCGTGAACCTGCCCGCCACGATCGAGTCCGCCACCCCGAACGTGTACGCCGATCAGATCGAATGGATGGACCGCAACCTCGGCTACCGGGACAGCATCGTGTTGTCGGTGCATCCGCATAACGACCGCGGCACCGCGGTCGCGGCCGCCGAGCTCGCGCTGATGGCCGGCGCCGACCGCATCGAAGGCTGCCTGTTCGGCAATGGCGAACGCACCGGCAACGTCGACCTCGTCACGCTCGCGATGAACCTCTACTCGCAGGGCATCGACCCGGGCCTCGATTTCTCGGACATCGACGCCGTGCGCCGCGTGGTGGAGCGTTGCAACCAGTTGCCCGTGCATCCGCGCCATCCGTACGCCGGCGACCTCGTCTATACGGCGTTCTCCGGCTCGCATCAGGACGCCATCCGCAAGGGCTTCGCGCAGCAGGCGCCGGACGCCGTCTGGGAGGTGCCGTACCTGCCGGTCGACCCGGCCGATGTAGGACGCAGCTATGACGCCGTGATCCGCGTCAACAGCCAGTCGGGCAAAGGCGGCTCGACCTATCTGCTCGAGCGCGGTATGGGCTTCACGCCGTCGCGCCGCGTGCAAATCGAGTTCAGCCAGGCCGTGCAGGCGGCCGCGGATCACAGCGGTGCCGAGATGAGCGGCGAGGCGATCTGCGCGTTGTTCGCGCGCGAATACTTCGAGGTTGCCGGGCCGGCGCGGCGCGTCAATGCGTCGACGGTACGGTGGGAGAACCGCGACTTCAGCGTGGCTGCGGCGAAACCAGCGCGCGGCAGTGCGCAGGGGCAGGGGCAGGGGCAATACGAAGCGGTTGAGCAACACGCCCAGCGTGTTACCGCCGCGCTCGCGACCGCCTCAGAGCAGCCTGTCGAACTCACCTCGGTGGAAAGCACGCGTACAGCAGACGGCCGCACGGCCGTGTTCGTGGGCTGCCGCGTCGGTGAACAGGGAGTCCGTTACGGCGTTGGGGTCAGCGCGGAGGACGTAGCCGCAGTCGTGGACGCAGTTGTCAGCGCGGTCAACCGGGCCTGCGGCGCGAATCGGGCCGTGTGGCAAGAGCCTGACCGTCGAGCCGCAGCCTGAGGTCCACGTGTCGGCCAGCAGGCATGCAAAGGCAGGCGAAAGCTTGAGCGGGCGCGGCACGATCTGCCGCCTCCGTGCGCGGGCCGCTCAAAAAGCGGCCTGACGAAAGAAGCCCACCGGCCTCACTCGATCGCGCAACGCGTCGCCTGCCATGCCACCAGCCGCCAATGCCCGTCCACCTGAGCGTGGATCGCGGTATAGGCAATCGGAAACAGCAGCGCGCCGTTGTTCGCCTCCATCTCGATCAGCGCGCGGCCCGTCACGATAAAGGTCTCGCGCCCGGCCGGCAGCACATCCTGCGACTGGATCTCGATCTGCCGGTAGCGGCGGCGCCCGGCCGTGATCCCGTCGATGAACTGCTGCTTCGTTTCGCGTTTGCCATTCGTATGGATATAGCTCACGTTGTCGGAGAGCAGCGTGTCGAGCAACGGCCCGTTACCGTCGACCATCGCGCGAAAACGGTCGCGCTCGAGTCCACGAATCGCTTCGATCACCTTTTCGGCCATTGCTCAGCCCCTTTGCCTCGACGGGCCGACAGTGGCCACGGTCGTCAGAAGTTACGTTGCAAATATAGCTGGCTGAAATTTATACCAGGATTCGGCTCTTTGATACCGCTGTTCGCCAGGTGCTGAATCCGGTAGCTCGCCAGGTGCGCTGGACGGCTGCCGGGCAGCCATCCGATCGAATTCGGCCCCGACCCAGGCCGGAATCCGCCCTTCCCGGTGCGGTTCGCCCCCGCCAGACACCGAGTAAACCCTCTATATATTGGGGGCCGCAAGAGCAATAAATCATAAGAAGAAAGCCTGAAACCGCCGAATTGCTGCCCCAAACCTCAAAAAACCGGTGATTCCGCACAGACAGACGCGTATCCACAGCAAATCCTACGCTCATCCCCGGGAAGTTGCAGAAGGCGTATGATGCTATTGAAAATCAAATTTCGATAGCCATGCGGGAACCGGGATACCCCCACGCACTCTAAGTATTAGCACTCGGTAATTCAGAGTGCTAACATCCACGCTGGAGTCGAAGTTCGACTGAGCAATTTGCTGATTCCAAGGAGTTTTCTACGTGAGCAACGCAATGACCCTTCCGAGTACTCTAAGCCCGTCGTCGGCTAAGGCCGCTTCGGCAGGTGCACTGGCGCTCTCGCATTCTTCGCTGCTGCCCGGTCAACTGGGCAATATCGACGCCTACATCCAGGCCGTGAACCGGATTCCGATGCTGACGCCGGCGGAAGAACGCCAGTTCGCCACTGAATTCCGCGACCAGGCCAATCTGGAGTCTGCGCGCCGCCTTGTCCTGTCGCACCTGCGGCTGGTGGTTTCGATCGCGCGTAACTATCTGGGCTACGGCCTGCCGCATGCCGACTTGATCCAGGAAGGCAATATCGGCCTGATGAAGGCCGTGAAGCGCTTCGACCCGGAGCAGAACGTACGTCTCGTGTCGTATGCCATGCACTGGATCAAGGCTGAGATTCACGAATACATCCTGCGCAACTGGCGCATGGTGAAGGTCGCCACCACCAAGGCGCAGCGCAAGCTGTTCTTCAACCTGCGCAGCCACAAGCAGGGCTTGGGCGCGTTCACACCGGACGAGATCGAAGGTCTCGCCAAGGAACTGAACGTCAAGCGCGAGGAAGTGGCCGAGATGGAAACGCGGCTGTCCGGCGGCGACATCGCGCTGGAAGGCCAGGTCGAGGACGGTGAGGAATCGTACGCGCCCATCGCCTATCTGGCCGATTCGCATAGCGAACCGACGGCTGTGCTCGCCGCGCGTCAGCGCGACAAGCTGCAGAGCGACGGTATCGCCAGCGCGCTGGAATCGTTGGATGCACGCAGCCGCCGCATCATCGAAGCGCGCTGGCTGCACGTCGAAGACGACGGCTCAGGCGGTTCCACGCTGCATGATCTCGCCGACGAATTCGGCGTGTCGGCCGAGCGGATTCGCCAGATCGAAGCCAGCGCCATGAAGAAAATGCGCAGCGCATTGAACGAGTACGCTTAACGCCCAACACGGCGCACACGGCACCCTCCGGTGCCCTGTCAGACACTAGCCCTGCCTTCGTGAGACGGCAGGGCTTTTTCTTGCTCCCGTGGAAATCGCACCCCGTTTCCTTGACGTATCGCAAGCTTGCTTGTATTACTGAGATGGACGGCACCCTTCCGCGACCCAATGCCACGGTCGCGAACTTCCTCGCTGCCAGCCCCTATCTTAATATCGTTATGTACTCGCCAAGCCGCCCAGGTCACCTGCGCGGTTTGAATCCGACCGGGCAAACCGGTGTGAAGTCGTCCATCGACCGATCATGACCATAACGCTACACGACAGGAATCCGCCTCGCGTCACCCTGCGCACGCGAATCGCCAACTGGGCGCGCGGCCCCACCTTTGGGCGAGATATCGCCATCGTGCTCGCCATCAAATTTGCACTCCTGATGGTCCTGAAGTACGCCTTCTTCAATCATCCTCTGGCGGACAACATGTCCATGCCGCCCGCACTCGTTGCGCAAGCCCTGCTTTCAGCGCCTGCCCCGCATCCGTCTCAAGGTGATCAACATGCCCGCTAGCGAAGTCGTCGATCTTTCGCGCCTCCAGTTCGCCGTGACGGCGCTTTATCACTTTCTGTTCGTCCCCCTGACGCTTGGACTGTCGTGGCTGCTCGTCATCATGGAAGCCGTCTACGTGATGACCGGCAAGCAGATCTATAAGGACATGACGCAGTTCTGGGGCAAGCTGTTCGGCATCAACTTCGCCATGGGCGTCACGACCGGCCTCACGCTCGAGTTCCAGTTCGGCACCAACTGGTCGTATTACTCGCATTACGTGGGCGACATCTTCGGCGTGCCGCTCGCCGTCGAAGGGCTGATGGCTTTCTTCCTCGAATCGACTTTCGTCGGCCTGTTCTTCTTCGGCTGGAACCGTCTGTCGCGAGTGCAGCATCTGATCGTCACCTTCCTCGTGGCGCTGGGCTCGAACCTGTCGGCGCTGTGGATTCTGGTCGCGAACGGCTGGATGAACAATCCGGTCGGCGCCGAGTTCAACTACGAAACCATGCGCATGGAGCTGTCGAGCATCTTCGCCGTGCTGTTCAACCCAGTGGCGCAGGTGAAGTTCGTGCATACGGTGTCGGTCGGTTATGTGACCGCGTCGATGTTCGTGCTCGGCATCTCGTCGTGGTATCTGCTCAAGCGCCGCGACACCGAATTCGCGCTGCGCTCGTTTGCGATTGCGGCGGGTTTCGGCCTGGCGTCGACGGTCTGCGTGATCGTGCTCGGCGACGAATCGGGCTACCGCACCGGCGAAGTCCAGCAGGTCAAACTCGCCGCCATCGAATCGGAATGGGAAACCGCACCGGCACCGGCGCCGTTCACGATCTTCGGCATTCCGAACCAGAAGGAAGAGCGGACCGACTACGCGATCCGGATTCCGTACGCACTCGGCATTATCGCGACGCGTTCGCTCGATGAACCGGTGCTGGGCCTGAAGGATCTGATCGCGCACAACGAAATCCGCATCAAGGACGGCATGATCGCGTACGGGGCGTTGCAGCAGTTGAAGCAAGGCAATGCCACCGACGACGCCAGGACCACCTTCGCACTCCACAAGGACAATCTCGGCTACGCGCTGATGCTCAAGCAGTTCACCGCCAACGTCACCGACGCGACGCCGGAACAGATCGCCCAGGCGGCGAAGAAGACCATCCCGCCCGTGCTGCCGGTGTTCTTCTCGTTCCGGATCATGGTGGGCCTCGGCATCCTGTTTCTTGCGACCTTCGTGCTGGCGTTCTGGTTCTGCGCACAGCGTTCGCTGCTGCTCGACAAGCGCCGCTGGTTCCTGCGCTGGGCCGTGTGGGCCATTCCATTGCCGTGGATCGCGGCGGAATTCGGCTGGGTGGTGGCCGAAGTGGGCCGTCAACCGTGGACCATTGCCGGCATCCTGCCCACGGCATTGTCTGCCTCGAGCCTGACGGCCACCGACCTGTATCTGAGCATTGGCGGCTTCGTGGTGTTCTACACAGCGCTCTTCGTGATCGAGATCACGCTGATGTTCAAGTACGCGCGCCTCGGCCCGTCGTCACTGCATACGGGACGCTACCACCACGAAACGCCGCCGCCCGGTCAGCCGTCCAAGCCGCTGAGCACCACGGCCGCATGAGTCGCCATCACGCTGCGCAAGCTGTCCAAGCTGTGTAAAAGGGAAAAATCATCATGGATTACGCAACCCTCAAAGTGATCTGGTGGGTCCTGATCGGCGTGTTGCTGATCGGCTTCGCCCTCACCGACGGTTTCGACATGGGCACGGCCATTCTGCTGCCCTTCATCGCGAAGACCGATACGGAGCGGCGCATCGTCGTCAATACGGTCGGCGCAACGTGGGAAGGCAACCAGGTCTGGTTCATCACCGCGGGCGGCGCGATGTTCGCCGCGTGGCCGCTCGTCTACGCCGCGTCGTTTTCGGGTTTCTATTTCGCCATGCTGCTGGTGCTGTTCTCGCTGTTCTTCCGGCCGGTGGGTTTCGACTACCGCAGCAAGCGTGAAGATCCGCGCTGGCGTAGCGCGTGGGACTGGGCGCTGTTCATCGGCGGCTTCGTGCCGGCGCTGGTGATCGGCGTCGCCTTCGGCAACCTGCTGCAAGGCGTGCCGTTCTCGTTCGATAC
>Ga0116227_10010927_pt1 | contig 15552 bp, 13 predicted proteins | sample S1TSphgellanicum_FD_89693 | JGI IMG/M metagenome (GOLD analysis project Ga0116227, IMG submission 89693) | Host-associated microbial communities from peat moss isolated from Minnesota, USA - S1T2_Fb - Sphagnum magellanicum MG | ecosystem: Host-associated > Plants > Peat moss > Unclassified... | reverse complement strand
GCTTTGCCAATGCACCTGCTTATCTACTTCAACGCTCACGGCTATACCGAGTTCACTTTCCAGCGTCGTTTTTATTTGCTGTTGTATATAACTGACCGCCGGACACGCCGCAAAAGTGGGGATCATCTTGATATGTACAGCCGTTGCTTCCAACTCCACCCCCGTGATCATACCAAGGTCCACCACACTCAGTACCGGGATCTCCGGGTCCATCACATGCTCCAGCGCCGCGTATACCGCTGCTATGTTTATTGTTTTGGAAGACATCATCACCAACTGGCCTCCGTATCCAGGTTAAATACTTCACTCATTTCTTTTAACAACGGTTGCAGGTACGTCGTATGAATCCCCTGCCGGCCACCATATACCGGTACAATGGCAGCTACCTCCGGTAAATTCAGGGAAGCCTTTACCAGCAACGGGTAAATACGATCCAGCCAGCGATGATACAGCTCCGTTTCACCAGGATATATCTTTTCCCCGATCAGTGCATCTTCATGTACCGCAGACGGTTCAAAAATACCCGCAGCCAGTGCGATCGTATCGTTCAGCGCCTGTTGCATCCGTTGATGACTTTCCTCTCCTGCCCGGCTCAACTGCATAATCCACGCATTGGCGTGCAGGGTGTGGTATTTCAACTCTCCTTTTACCTTGTTACTGAGCAGTCGTAAGGGCTCAAAGCTGCTTTCCTGCAGACTTTCATACCGGACTGTTTCCGCCTGGTCAAAAAGGAAATGTCGCATCAGGCTGAAATCATATTCCCCATTGGGCATTTCCACCAGGTGCGATGACTTGAATTCCTTTTCCGGCCGGAGGAAAGCAAACGTATCAGGATTTGCTCCGCCCAGGTCTTCATGAAAAATGCGGTACAAAGCCCAGGCATGGCCAATCTTATCCTGTGCCATAGAAGAAAAGGCGATATCTTCTTCCATCACAGGTCCCAGTCCTGTCCACTCCGAATTACGATGCCCCTGAATCAGTTCGTCATCTGCCATTTTTATGATCAGATCCGTTAGTGCTGCGTTATTCATCATTTGGATTGTTTGAATTTATTGATCTTCTCCATCACTTTGAAGCCACTGGCATCGCGATAGGTTTTCTCCAGGTTGTTGGCAAACATATCCTCATCTTCTACATCAAAAGCCAGGATATCTGCGCTTTTCACCACCCAGAGATTGACACACCTTTTGCGGCGGGCAAATTGCTCTTTCGCGAATACCAGCGCCAGCTGAGGGTCCGGGGCATGTACACAGCCCACATGCTCATGATGGGCGCCCCTTTTTTCCTGGTGAAAGACTTCGTATACATTCCAGTTCTCCCCCTCTTCCACTTTCACGACTTCTCCCGCTTCGCCCAGTTTCAACCTGTTTACACGGGGATCTAAAGAATCGTTAGACATGAATAATTAAATGATTTTAATGGTAAAGTTGATGTCAGGCAACAGGGAAAGCACGTTTCTCCGTAGGTCTCATGAGTGCCTTACGCACCCACCGGCCCTGTTCTTCGGCCCATTTACGCACCTGTAAACGTTCGGTATTACAAGGTCCACCACCATTGATCACCCGGAAAAATTCGTCCCAGTCAGGGTCGGTATATTCCCAGCGGCCACTGGCTTCATTTTTACGCAGTGCCGGATCCGGCAGGGTCAATCCCAGTTCCCATATTTTAGGTACATAAGATTCCAGGAACTGATTCCGCATATCATCGTTGCTGGCCATTTTCACTTTCCACTGCATCAGCTTTTCGCTGTGACTGGAGGTTTTATCCGGTGGTCCGAAGAAATGCATAATAGGCTGCCACCAACGATTGAGGGCATCCTGCAACATCTCTTTCTGCGCCGGTGTACCCGTGGCCAGTTCTATAAAGGCATCATGGCCCTGTTTAAGGTGAAAGCTTTCTTCATAGCAGATCCGTTCCAGCGCCCGGCAGTAAGGCCCGTACGAACCTTTGGCATTGGCCACCTGGTTTACAATGGCGGCCGCATCGATCAGGAAACCGATAACCGCCACGTCTGCCCAGGTTTCAGCCGGATAGTTAAATACATTGGAGTACTTGGATTTGCCACTGAGCAGGTCATTAATCATGGCCTCCCTGGACTTGCCAAGCGTTTCTGCCGCATTGTAAAGTAGTTGCCCGTGGCCGATTTCATCCTGTACCTTGGCTATCAATGCCAGCTTACGTTTGAAACCAGGCGCCCGGGTAATCCAGGTGCCTTCCGGCAATGCCCCGATAATTTCTGAGTGAGCGTGTTGTTCTATAAGGCGTATTAACTGCCTGCGGTATTCTACCGGCATCCAGTCGCCAGGTTCGATCTTTTCTCCTTTGGCAATACGTTCCTCAAAAGCAGCGAGCTTTTCAGGCTCATCATGCTGTTGTTCGTCCCTCAACTGATTCTTGTTGGGTTCATCGAAAATATATCCACCGCCGTACATAGTGCGATTGTTTTGGTGGATAGTAAATTACGGAAAAAACACCGTTTCAACAGGAATAGATTGTTAAATAGCCCGTATTCAAATGTTATAGAATCGCCAAATTTTCCACATATGAAACAGATAGCCGGTCATTACATTAATTTTATTCATTGCTACCCGGATCATGTTATCTGCTGCTACCATACTGAGTCTGCTGTTGCTGCCCCCGGGGCACAAAAAGCCATGTCCCGCACACCGGCATTTTACCGTGATCCAGTTAAATTTCGAAGAGAAGGAATCCCCGGCACCACCCACTTCTGACACTATTTATTATGATACACAGCGAAAACTGCAATGGGACGATTTTCAGGCCAAACCATCGCCCCGCGGTCCCAGTGCAGCAGTGTCCTACACAAGTTTCGCATACGATGGCAACAGCAACCTCGTAAACGATACCCTCCGGATCACTTTACGGCTCCAGGTGTTCTTTATAAAAAGTGCTTCCTGGGTGCGCCCGGATGCCCGCAATAGCTACGCCCTCGCACACGAACAACTGCACTTCGATATCACCCGGCTGGTAGTGGAAAGATTTAAACAGAAACTCCGCCAAACCGCCCTGAACCGCGACGATTACGATAGTATCATACAATATCAGTACCTTCAATCCTTCCGGGAAATGAACCGCCTGCAATACCGGTTCGATCAGGAAACCCATCACGGACTAAATGCCGCTGAACAAATCCGCTGGCGGGATAAAGTAAACGTGGGACTGAGAAATAACGGGGTACTCCCGGAAGAACTGGGTATTGAAGGTCGTAACTACCTGCCCATTAATAACAATCCGCTTTAACCTTTATCCGCAACGGTGATACAGCATAAAAAAGGAACTATGCAACCAAATTACATCTATCGCACGCTACTCGCAGGACTTGTCCTCGTTTCTCTCTTGTCTGCCTGTAAAAAAAATGACAACAGCACTCCCCGGAACCGCGGAGACAACAGCGGCACCACCGGCACCATCAACGACAGCATCTTCTTTATCTCGAAAGATATCTATCTGTGGAATGATGTGCTGCCGGATTCCGCCACATTCAAACCCAATTCATTTGCTACTCCGATCCTGATGTTCGATGCCCTCGCCACTTATAAGAAGGATGGCTCCGGCAATAACCTCGACCGTTACAGTTTTTTAGACAATGGCGGCACCTCCCGTGCCTTACAACAAGGCATTGCAGGAGACGTTGGCTTTGAAGTAGGCTTCCAGACTGATTCCACTTTATTCATCGTATACGTGTACCCCGGCTCTCCGGCTGACAAAGCGGGTTTAAAACGAGGCTGGCAGCTGCTGTCCGTAAACGGAACGACCCGTTTCCAGCAGGACAATGCTACCAACGACTTGCTGAACAATGCCTTTAGCGGTGCCAGCGCTACCTGGGGCTTCCGCAAACCGGATAACACCACCCAACAGTATACCCTCACCGCAGTAGATTATAAATTGAATCCTATCCTGTATTCACATTTATATGATTTCAACGGCACCAATATCGGTTACATAGTTTTCAACAACTTTGTAGCACTGGCGGATGTGAAACCCACCTTCGACTCTATCTTTGATGCCTATACGAAAGCAGGGGTAAAACAGGTGATCATTGACCTGCGCTACAATGGTGGCGGCTTACTGGAAACCGCAGAATACCTGGCGAATAAACTGGTGCCGGCTGCCAAAACCAATACCGAAATGTATTCCCAGTACTATAATAACAATGTGAATACCAATACTTTCGGTCCTTATTTCAAAAATATGAAAGCGGTGCCTTATTATCCGACCATGAACTGGTCCGATATTTTTTACAGCGAGGCCACTACCTACAAAACAGCTAAGTTCCAGAAAGACGGGGCCCTGGCGTTAGACAAGGTAACTTTCCTCGTTACCTACAACACCGTTTCCGCCAGCGAATTACTGTATAATGTACTGAAACCGGCCATGACCACGCGATTAGTAGGTGGTACCACCTATGGTAAACCAGTGGGCTTTATCGGCATCTCTTTCGGTAAATATGATATGTATGCGGTAAACTTTCAGACGAAGAACGCAGCCGGTCAGGGAGATTATTTCAGTGGGTTTACACCGGATATAAAAGTAACGGATGATTATACCACCGACTGGGGCACTTTAAGCGATCCGTTATTACATAGCGCGCTGATAGATATGGGCATACCTGCAGGTTCATTGGGACGTGCTGCAAAAATGAACGAAAACAGAAGGGCCGTGACGCCTGCAAACAGGCTACAGGCAACGAAATTCAAAGGGATGTTACAAACCATCCGCAAATAGATATTTTTCAGGGGCTGACGATTACTGTGATCAGCCTCTGATTTTTTCGGGACCAGATGGAAACGATGTTATGGTGTAGACCCGCCCTTCATTTTAGTTCTGGCCGGCCCTTTTCCTACATCACTTTAGCCCCACTATATCTATTCTCCGGCAAATCCTTATCCAGCTTCTTTACCAGCTCCAGAATAGTTTGTACCGATCTGTAATAAAAAGAATGATTAATGTGGGAATACTCATCCGTGAGACGATGGTAATCCGGGTGATCTTCTACCCCAAAATACAGGAACGGAATCTTCTGCTTAAAAAATTCATACTGGTCACTCTGGCGGGTCCAGTCAGCTGCGCCGCTTTCCGGCTTATCATGGCCCGCAATGAGTTTTACACTGCTGCCTGCCGCCACCTCATCGGTATATTTTTTCAGATCGGGAAACTGGAAAGTGCCACATACATACAACTCATTTTTATCGTTGTGGGCGATCATATCCATGTTTATATTCTGCCGGATCTGCGTCAATGGCACCGGAGGTTGTTCTACAAAGGCTTTGGCGCCCTGTAGTCCTTCTTCTTCCCCATCAAATGCTGCAAATATGAGGGTGTAACGGGGAGGATGTTTCTTAAAGTAAGTAGCCATTGCCAGTAAACCACCAATGCCCGATGCGTTATCATCAGCGCCGTTATACACGGTGTCCGCTGCATTGGTCGTAGATATTCCCAAATGGTCATAATGGGCGGAAATAACGATCACCGTACTCAGCTGACCGGGAATATAGCCGTATAGGTTAGTTCCCATTATCTTCTTATCTCCCTCCTGAAAATAGAAAGGATATTCGTAGGTGTCGTGATAGGCAGACAGACCAATCTTTTTGAAGCGGTCGAGGATATAGAACTGTGCCATCCGACTACCACGGGTACCAGTTTTGCGGCCCTCCATCTTATCAGAAGAAAGGGTACGGACATCCTTCATCAGTTGTGTTGAATCTACGGAAGTCTGCGCGGCAACGGGTAGCGCCAGGAAAAGGCAAAAGCTGTAACAAAGCCATTTCATAAACATTGCATTTATGGTTAACTATACCTGCAATGTACAAGATATTATTTGAAGATATTAAAGATGATCAAACTGCAAACATAGGCCAGTGCGGTCATGTAAACCAGCTGTATCAGCGGATATTTCCATGATTTTGTTTCGCGTTTTACAATCGCCATCGTACTCATACACTGCATGGCAAACGCATAGAAAATCATTAAAGATAATCCCGATGCCAGCGTGTATACCGGTCGGCCATCAGGCCAGGTGGCAGATGACAATTTCTCCCGGAGTGTAGCATTGTTATTATTCGGATCTTCTCCTACGCTGTACAAAGTAGCCATTGTACCCACAAAAACTTCGCGGGCAGCAAAAGAGGTGATCAGGGCGATCCCTATTTTCCAATCGAAGCCGAGTGGACGGATAGCCGGTTCAATTGCATGACCCAGTACCCCGGCATAAGAATTAGATAGTCTGGCAGATTGGAACTCCTTATTCAGCACGGCTGCTTCAGGTGATTCCGGATCCAGTTGCGCCAGCATCGGTTCATATTTGGCATGTACCGGCTCCATTCGGCTGGATGGCCCATAAGAGGCCAGGAACCACAGGATCACAGAAATGACCACAATCACTTTCCCGGCATCTTTCACAAATATCTTCGCTTTTTCTACCATGGTAGTGCCTACGTTGGCCCAACGCGGGGAACGATATACCGGCAACTCCATGATGAAATAACTCTTCTCTTTAATGTTGACAAACAGTTTCATGATGGCCGCTATAAAAATGGCCATGAAAAAGCCCAGCAGGTAAAGTCCCATCATCACCAACCCCTGCAAACCGAGGATACCGAAAATGCGTTTGTCGGGTATCACCAATGCAATCATCATGGTATAGATAGGCAACCTTGCAGAGCAACTCATCAACGGTGTAACCATGATGGTGATCAATCGTTCCTTTTTATTTTCAATGGTACGGGTGGCCATGATGGCAGGTACCGCACAGGCAACCCCACTGATCAGCGGCATCACAGATTTACCATTTAATCCCACCTGCCGCATTAAGCGGTCGGTCAGAAAACTGATACGGGCCATGTAGCCGGTATCTTCCAGGATGGTGATCAACCCAAAGAGGATCATGATCTGGGGAATAAAAACGGCAAAGCCGCTGATACCCGCCAGTATTCCGTTTATAAAGAAGTCGGTGATCTTGTTATCGGGAAGCGAACTGCTCAGCCAGCCGCTCAGGGCGCCAAAGCTGCCTTCAATCCAGTCCATCGGATAAGAGGCCAGCCAGAAAATGCTCTGGAACAACAGGAACATTACTCCCAGTAAAATCACGTATCCCCAGAAGCGATGCAATAAGAGGTCGTCAATTTTTTCTGAACGCAGTTGTTTTTGCAGCGGATCATTTTCCACTACCGTTGCCTTCATGATATGTTTAATCCGGGCATACCGCTGCATGATCTCTTCTGCCTGGATCTTTGTTTTATTAAACTGATGCTTTTCCAGGGAGCTCCGGATGGCCTTCTTGCCGGAGGTATCCACGAAAGGCAGCTCATCTACGTTAACGGCTATATGTAAAGCGCCATAGTCGCTTTTCACTGGCACTACCTTCTTCACGTCTTCGATCACGTCCTTTGCCAGGGAGCTGTTGTTGATAAAGTCACGGGGAGGATTGCTGTATTGGGAGCGTAATTCTAGGTCAATTACTTTTTTTATCTCCGTAACGCCCTTGTTCTTCCGGGGGTTGATAGACACCACCGGTACGCCGAGTTCTCTTTCCAATCCGTCCAGATCGATCTCCACGCCTTTTCTGCGGGCAATATCCATCATGGTGAGTGCAATGATCACGGGAATCTTCAGATCAATGATCTGAGAGCAGAACAGCAGGTTACGTTTCAGATTGGAAGCATCGGCTACTATGATCACCAGCCGGGGAGTATCCTCGTTTTGCTGGTTGATCAGCACATCATAGGTCACGTATTCATCGGCGCTTTTCGGGTACAGGCTATATGTTCCCGGCAAATCGATAATGTTGGCTGTAACGCCTGACACTATCTGAGCCGTTCCGGTTTTCTTATCAACCGTTACACCCGGAAAATTACCCACCTTCTGGTTTAAACCGGTGAGCGCATTAAAAAGGGAACTTTTACCACTATTCGGATTACCTACCAGCGCGATGTTTATGGGAGCCTGCATTCCTTATCTTATCCTATTTATTAATATTAATTGCTGAATATGCAAAGTTAAACATTAATCGGCCGGCGGAATGATCCGATCGGGAAAATCTCAGAAACGTAACTTCATAAAACAGATAGCGCGAAAACAAAAGTTTGTTTTCGCGCTATCTGTTTAAAAATTAATTCTTTATAAAAACTAACTGTTAGGCATATTTACTAATAAACAAACCGGAAAAGATACCTCTGTAACCGCGGGCTGTTCTTTTTTTACGGCTTTTATGACATTTTGAGCAGATGGACCTTTGTAACGGTAGCCTTCCCCGGAAGAATCGGTGCCGGTTTTTTCAGGCGCTGGTTTCTTTTCGTTGAGGTCGTTGGTTCCTTCCGGTGTCATCTTCAGATTCATGGGTCCTGATTCGTCATTATCGTAGTCATTATCCCAGTTATCATCGTCATGGCTATACCGGTTGAAGTTATAGTTGCGATATACTTCGCGGTCTATATCTATATTCTTTCCTACAGGCACTTTTATGGTCACGGTAATACGTTGTCCGCGATATTTTGAATGCGGTGGCAGCGAGAAGCCTTCCGGCAGATACAGTATTGAATCCTTTTGATTCAGACTGAATTCAATGTCATGGGCAAATTTCCTGGCCTGTTGCACGGTACGACCTCTGGAGAAGCGGGTTACGTCTACCGAGAAGCTGTCGTTGGTACTCTTTTCCACCCGTACCCGGATATAATTAATGAGCACGGTATCATCGGCGATCAGTAAGTGATCATCAAAAAAGCTGATATCGTCTCCATTGATGTCCGACATGATACCCGGTGCTCTTTTCAGAATCAATTTGCCTTTCGACGGCTGCTGGAGGGTAATGGTTTCCGTTTCTGAAGCTGGTCTTCTGAAGTCTTTCACAAAAGAGGTAGCTACGATGCCGGCGAACACCAATCCGAGTATCCAGAGGAAGGTTAAGGTATAACCGGCATAGCGGTTAGTTTCCTTTACTCCGGTGAGTTTACGGATGATAAAGATGATCAGCGCAACAATCGGGATACCGATCAGCAAGCCTATAGCAGGCCATATGAACATGTTCTGTGTTGTTGAAGAAAGCAACAGATCTTTGATGGGGAAAAGGGCCGCGGAAGTTATTGCCATAGCTATTCCTACCACTATCAGGCAGATCAGCATTACTACAGCAAAGAAATAAAAGAACCCCTTAGTAACAAATACCAACACTTTACCTAATCCACTTGCCAGGTTCACAAAAAAGCGTTCGAGATCATTACCTACCTGCTTGCCGCGGCCCTGCGAAAAATTTCGGATATCATCTCCTACATTTTTCACCTGGCCTTTCATATGATTTAATTCCTCCTGGATAGTAGATCTGATCGTGTTCAGATCTACCCTTTCTCCTCTCATTTCCAGTTTTTCTGCGGTGGTATCGGCAGATGGCGTAGCAATCCAGAGAATGAAGTAAACAAGGATACCGGAACCAAATCCACCTACTGCCAGCAGGGCGAAGATAATGCGGAAGATGACCGGATCTATGTTAAAGTAAGCGCCTAAACCGCTACATACACCACTGAGTACCTTATTCTCCGGATCGCGGTACAGGCGTTTGCGTGGACGGGGAGTATATCCTTCAAACGGATCTTCCTGTTTCTGCTGTTGGGTAGATTCTCCGGCGGCATCATCAAACTGTTCAGGAGTTCCCATGGAGGCTTTTACAGCCATTACATCTTCATCTGTAATGCAATGAGCGCCTTTTTTAAGTAGATCCTGGAATATTTCTGCAATGCGGCTTTCAATATCAGACACAATTTCATCTCCCCCTTCCTCTTTCGAAAAATATTTTTTCAGGCTACCGAGATACTGGTTAAGTATCTCGTACGCGCTATCCTCGATGGGGATAAGGCGGCCCGACAGGTTTATGTTGATTATCTTTTTCATTACCAGTTGATTTTAGGTTTTAGGTTAGTCTGCCTGTTTAAAGAGGTGTACTATTTTGTGTTAATTGATGCACGGCATTAGCCAGTTCGTTCCAGGTGCTTTCCAGTTCTTTGTAAAAGGTTTCCCCTTTCTCGGTCATGGAAAAATACTTCCTTGGGGGGCCGGAACTGCTTTCTACCCAGCGATACGTGAGTAGTTCCGCGTTTTTCAATCTTGTTAATAGAGGATAAAGTGTGCCCTCCAGGATATCCAGTTTCGCTTCTTTCATCTTTTCGATGATATCCGAAGGGTAAGCTTCTCCTTGCTTAATGACGGACAAAATGCAAAACTCCAGCACTCCCTTCCTCATCTGCGATTGTGTGTTATCAATGTTCATGGCAAGTGAGCTTTAATGTTTTTTCCGATGGTGGTTTCTGACAGTTGTTAAAGTATGTATGATAGCTATTCTTTCAACTTTACGATACAAAAATAGGAAACTTTTACTACTATGCAATACACAATACCATAGAAAGCAAAATAACTTGCTTTCTACGTTACCCGGCCAAGCCAGCAAAAGGCCCAATGGATGGGGATTCTGCGAAAAAATCAGGTTATAACGACTCTTTTAAAATAGTGATGACCGGTATTTAAGAAGGATAATCGGTAGATAGTTACCGACAGAGCGGTTTTATGTTAAAATCCTTTAACATTTTTTTAATTGGGAATATTTACTATTTATGCTCAGCCTCTATTACATTTGCAATAAGCGTATTACAAAACATGAAGAAAATTATCGGCATATTCCTGCTGGCACTGATGGTGTCTCAACTGCTTCCGATCAAGGAAGTAGGGAAGCTGCTGTTTAATAATCAGATTGTAGAAGAGCATCCTGTGGATGCTGGAGGAGATCATATAAAGATTGCGAAAGAACTCAAATTTTGCAAACAGTTCGATGAACTCCAGTTTAACCCGTTGCTCATTATTGGTATTTTGCAGTATCATTTAATGGAAGATATCCCAAGCAACCCTGCTCAGGAAATACACGCACCCCCTCCCAATATGCACATAGCATAATTTCGCTTTTGCAGTTGTCATTACAACCGCTGTTTTCTCTATTCTTTTTTTATTACAGTTAAACACTGCCCGGGCAACGTGTATCCACTATCGGAATACCCGTATTGAAACCACTAACGGCAGTTCTATTCTATCATTGTAGCTTCCACGGTTGCAGCAATAGCTGCTATCCGGAACTGCGATCCCTCAACGGAAAAGCACATTTTATGAACAAGCAGACATCATTATTCTCTAATATAAAAGGCGATTTTTCAGCCGGCCTTGTTGTTTTCCTCATTGCGGTGCCGCTGTGCCTTGGCATAGCACTGGCCTCCGGAGCGCCCCTGTTTGCCGGAATGATTTCCGGTATCGTGGGCGGCCTGGTTATCGGCTTTCTGAGCGGTTCGCAACTGAGTGTGAGTGGGCCAGCAGCTGGACTTACCGCTGTCGTACTGGTAGCCATCACAAAATTAGGCGCCTTCGATATATTCCTGCTCGCCGTAGTAATAGGCGGCGCCATCCAGCTTATCCTGGGACTGATAAAAGCGGGTACCGTAGCCAACTACTTCCCCTCTAACGTCATCACCGGGATGCTGACAGCCATTGGTATCATCATCATCCTGAAACAAATACCACATGCGTTTGGCTATGATGCCAATACAGAAGGTGATTTTACCTTTTTTCAGGTAGATGGCGACAATACTTTCAGTGCCTTGTTCTCTGCGATTAACCATATCAGCATTGGGGCAACACTGATTACCCTCATCTCCATTTTCATTATTCTGTACTGGAGTAAGATCCCGAAACTCAATGTAGTGCCAGCGCCACTGGTAGCAGTAATTACCGGCATATTGCTCAATAGCGCATTTTCCGGCAGTGAGCTGCTGGCACTGGGATCTAATCACCTGGTTTCCTTACCCGTACCAGACAGCTTCCGCGATTTCTTAGGGCAGTTTACCCTGCCTAATTTCGGCGCTATTACCAACAAAGAGGTATGGATCACCGGTATCACCATTGCCATTGTAGCATCAGTAGAAACCCTGCTGAATGTGGAAGCTACCGATAAACTGGATCCAATGAAACGCTACACGCCCCCTAACCGGGAATTGAAAGCACAAGGTATCGGTAATATGGTCAGTGGATTAATCGGCGGATTACCAGTCACCTCTGTGATTGTGCGCTCCAGCGCCAATATCAATGCAGGTGGTAAAAGTAAAATGTCGACCATGGTGCATGGTGCGCTGTTGCTGATCTGTACTGCGTCGATTCCGGTAGTGTTAAATAAAATTCCGCTGGCCACACTGGCCGCAGTACTGCTGGTAACCGGTTACAAACTGTGCAAAATTTCCATTTTCAAGGAAATGTTTAAAAACGGTAAATACCAATGGGTACCATTTGCTATCACCGTAGTAGCGATCGTATTTACAGATCTGCTGATCGGTATCGCACTGGGTATGGTAGTAAGCGTGCTGGCTATCTTACGCGGTAATATGAAAAGTTCTTATTACTTCCGTAAAGAAAAATATAACAGCGGCGACAGTATCCGCCTGGAACTGGCGCAGGAAGTTTCTTTCCTGAACAAAGCCAGCATCCTGCTGACACTGGATCACATTCCGGAAAATATTACGCTGGTGATTGACGCGCATAAAACTGCCTACATCGATTTTGATGTATTGCAGACCATCCGTGAATTCAAGGACATTAAAGCACCACAAAAAAATATCAAAGTGATCCTGACGGGGTTTAAAACGGTGTACAATATTCAAAACACACCTGACCTCACTACAGAAGAACAAACGAGGCTAACCTCGCCGCAGGTTCACACCATCTCTTCCGGTAGCCATAAAGAGTTACTGAAAGAATTACAGTTAAATTAAGACAAGATCGGGAATGTAAGAATAACGGAAACTATGCTTCTTACCCGTTCATTTTCAAATTCAAAAAATGACAATAATGAAAACACTCAATAAAATATCTCAAGCTAATATAACTCCAAAGAAAGCACTTGAATTACTACAAGCCGGTAATACCCGGTTTGTAGACAACCTCCGTGTAAACCGGAATCTCCTGCAGATGGTAAATGACACCTCCGACGGACAATGGCCAATGGCTGCCATTGTAAGCTGCATGGACTCCCGCACCTCCGCAGAACTGATCTTTGATCAGGGCTTGGGGGATATCTTCAGTATTCGTTTAGCCGGCGCCGTTATTTCAGATAATGTGCTGGGTAGCCTGGAATATGCCTGCAAAGTAGCTGGCTCGAAATTCATCGTGGTACTGGGTCACACCAAGTGCGGTGCGATCAAAGGCGCCTGCGATGCCATAGAACTGGGTAACCTGACTGGTTTATTAAACAAAATTTCCCCGGCGGTTTTTGCGGAAAAAACCATTACAACGGAACGCAATTCCCACAATCCTGAGTTCGTGGAAGCCGTTAATAACATCCATGTAGAACGCTCCGTGGAGGCTATTATACAGCAAAGCAATATTCTCCGGGATATGATCCAGAAAGGAGAAATAGGTATCATCGGTGCTATCTATGACGTAGAAACCGGCGTGGTAACCTTTATGGAACATACCCTGAGCCTGGAAAGTAACAGACCGGAAGAAAAAACCGCCGTCGCTGTTTAAACAGTCTGCTTTTTATAGAAGAGAATAAACTTGCTTTTTCATAAAAAAAAGAGGGAGGCTTTAATAACACGTCTGATCAATTATTTAAAGGCATTGATCGGGCTGTTATTAATAGCCTCCTTTTTTATATCCGCTGCAATCTTGCCGCAGCCTGTTCCAATGTGGCGGATTTCTTCGCAAAGCAGAAACGGATCACATGATCATCTTTCCCATCCTGATAAAAAGCAGATACGGGAATCACCGCTACCCCATATTCTTTGGTCATGCGGATCGCAAAATCTTTGTCACCCTCATCGGATATCTGATCGTATTTCATCAGCTGAAAATAGCTTCCCTGGCTCGCTAATGGCGTAAACCGGGTACCTTTCATCAGCGAAAGGAAGTAATCCCTTTTCTGCTGGTAAAACGCCGGCAGTTCCAGGTAATGAGAGGGCGTTTCCAGGAATTTTGCCAGTCCGTACTGCATCGGTGTATTGACAGAAAAGCACAGATACTGATGCACTTTCCGGTATTCTTTCATCAGGTGTTCCGGCGCCACGCAATAGCCCATCTTCCAACCGGTATTATGAAATACTTTTCCAAAAGAAAAGGTGACAAAACTATTCCGGAAAATAGCCGGGTAGCGCAGAATACTATGATGTTGTGCACCATCAAAAACCAGGTGTTCATATACTTCATCAGACAATACCAGCAGGTTAAATTCCTCTACCAGCTTTTCCAGTTCCACCATATCATTTTCCTGTAAGATGCTGCCCGTAGGATTATGCGGGGTATTCAGCATAATCATTTTGGTGCGCGGTGTGATTTTGCTTCTCACCTCGACCCAGTTGATCCGGTAGTCGGGAAATGACAGGGAAATCAGTACGGGCTTCCCTCCGTTTACCAGCACATTGGGAATATAGCTGTCGTAAGCCGGTTCAAAAATGATCACTTCATCACCGGGATGTATACACGTAGCAATTGCTGTAAAAATGGCGTAAGTGCCACCGGGTGTAATAGTAATTTCTGTGTCGGGATTGACGGACTGCTGATAAAGATGGCTGATTTTTTCGGCAATAGCGGAACGGAGGGGCATGAGTCCCGGCATGGGAGCATATTGGTTATGCCCTTGCCGCATAGCCTCATTTACCATGGCTTTCAATTCATCGCTGCAGTCGTAATCGGGAAATCCCTGGGAGAGGTTAATGGCCTGGTGGGTGGCTGCCAGTCCGGACATGACGGTAAATATGGTGGTGCCTACATTGGGCAGTTTTGAAACCATTTTTTTGAATTTTTGATATTGAAATTTAGACCTTTAGTTCCAGTCAGGATAACTTTCCGGCCTTAAATATCTAAATTTCAATATCAAAAAAACGAAAATCTTTAGAGGAACTTCTCGCCTTTGTTGCGTTTTATTTCTCCAACGTATTCTTTGATCTGTTGTTCATTTTCTTTTTTGCAGATGAGCAGTACATCATTGGTATCAATCACGATAAACTCATCGAGCCCCTGCAGGAGCACCAGTTTTTCATTCGGTACTTTCACCATGCATTTGGTAGCATCAATCACCACCACATTCTTTCCCTGTACGGCATTACCGAGATAATCCTTTTCCAGGTTTTCGTAGGCAGAAGCCCAGGTGCCGAGGTCGCTCCACCCGAAGTTGGAAGGGATCACGTACACATTGCTGGCTTTTTCCATGATACCGTAGTCGATAGAGATGTTGGTACACTGTGGATAAACTTTTTCGATGGCCTCTTTTTCCTGTGGGGTATTGAGTGCCGGAGTAGCCTGTTCAAAGAGTTCATCTATCTCCGGAAGGTATTGTTTAAAAGCAGCCAGGATGGTTTTCACATTCCATACGAAGATGCCGGCATTCCAGAGGAAATCGCCGCTTTGCAGGAAGGTTTTAGCCAGTTCAAGGTTGGGCTTTTCTGTAAAGGTTTTTACCTGGTATACGTTATCCGCCACATGTTGTGGTTCAAACTGAATATAGCCGTAACCGGTATC